>Ga0126342_10006831_pt1 | contig 20304 bp, 13 predicted proteins | sample Cyp1metagenome_FD_92528 | JGI IMG/M metagenome (GOLD analysis project Ga0126342, IMG submission 92528) | Coral microbial communities from Lord Howe Island, Old Settlement Bay, Australia - Cyphastrea 1 metagenome | ecosystem: Host-associated > Invertebrates > Cnidaria > Coral ...
GCGCTTATCAGGGAAGTTCTTCGCCAAGCGGCCAAGCGCTTTTTAATTGATGTTTGTATTGGGGCGACGCTACAGATTTGACATGATTGGACAATTGACTTCTTAGTGAAGGAATTTGATTCATTAGTATTTTCAGGAACCTCTTCGGCGAGCACATGTTGATTTATGTTCGTATGTCGATATTGTTGATTAACTTTGCATGGTTTTGGTCCAAGTGCTGCTTTCAGATTCCAGGTCCTGGTGTGCGCTGGCCTCTCCTGTATAACAAATGTCGCACTTGTACTATCTTGTACTAATTGATAACATACAGTTTTACTTCCCAGCGAGTTCTAACTATGGGGAGCACTAGGATATGAAAAATGCATGGTTCAATTCAGACCTAACAGTGATGTCCCCAAATCAAAGTCAGCTGCCCCATAATCGATTGCAAAAGTTTCTAAGTATTAAACCTCAATTTATGATTTTGGTAGGTTGGTTTAAGATGGTTTAAGCACATTTAAGATGTTTAAGCTATCATAGCCCATTTAAAAGGATAAAGGCAATCCACAAACTTCTACATGGAGGATCATCTTACTTTGTAACTTGTTAGCAAGCATAGTTCCAGTCCATCTATTGGTGGGATACCCCACAAATCAGGCATTTATATCTTACAAAAAACGGGCCAACCAGGGCTATCAATTGGAATTAGATGCTCTCTGGCATGATTCTCCCGATGCTCACCAGGAGGTGGAAGCACAGAGCCATGAGCATCTTGGTGCACCCGGCTGAGAGCGGTGTCTACCGTTCTATCCCTGGTGAGTTGGCAGGGGGTTCTACTGCCTGATTATTCGGGGATTAGGATGGGAGTATTCATTAACCAATATAAGGTTACTATATGTTACTATTAATATCTATTATATAATATTACTTATGTTATATTGGTTACTACCTTAATATTATGTAAAACATTGTAAAACTTAATCAATGCCTTCGGCTAAAGATAGCAATGGGAATTTCTACCAATGCTGCTGCGAAGAGCTGCAGCATCAAGCTGAAGACGAGGTCATGCCCTGCTCCAAGTGGCCAAGTCCAACATGCTCTTCATCTAACGAAAGAATGGGGTCTTAGAGGGTAAGCGAATATCTGGTTGGTGGTTTGGAACATGACTTTTAGTTTTCCATATAAATTGGGAATAATGATCCCAACTGACTTTCATGTTTTTCAGAGGTGCAGCCAGGGGCCGAAGGACAGGCCAAAATGGTGAATAATTATCAAGGGACATGTATCTACTGTATATATATATATATATATGCTTATATATATATATGTCTATATGATATGTGTATATTTATATATGTGTAGATCATGTAGGTGCAGTTTGAAAAGATGGTTCTTTTGCAGTACACTTGCTTGCACATCATTTGTCATAATTCCCGTTTTGAGTGCGTAGATTTGGATATGTCCAAATCCGTTTTTTCTGTAATGTACCCTGGCTGTTGCATGTATACATATATAAGAGTGCATGTATATATATATAAACACATAAATAAGTATATGACATACACGGATACGACCTAACTGCGACGTCACTGGACCTGGAATGATGGTTTGGTTTGGATTGGGTAACTTATATAACTATCCCGAAATGGCCGAACTTTTGCAGGCTGTGTGGAATTACTGTAATTGTCGTATATGATTCTTTCAATTTTTGTGTGCATATATAGAGTCATATCGACACATACATGTATACACAACAACCACCAAAAAGATGGAAAAGTATTTTACTGCTGTCTTAGTAGGAATTTACCTTCCATCCATAATACATATCTTTATACTTCCCCGAATGAACATAGACCTTGCCAAATAGGGGTTGGACTTTCCTTTAAAACATGTCTATGTTCAGTTTTTTTTCTTGTTTATAAACCCTCCTGTAAACATACAAAAAATGTGGAAAATCACCATGAAAGTAGATCATTTCCCTATAGCAAAACTGTCCCTTTTCCACATCAATGTTGATGCGGGAAAGCCAATGATAAACCTACCATTTGGATGATTTACAGCACCCATTTATGGTGATTTTGGGGATGGTTTATGGCTTTGGGTTTACCACATCAGGGACTTCATCAGGGTAAGTCATCACCTGATCTGCAAGTGCAGCCCAGGTGGGTCACACTCCATGGACGCTACTTTGAAGATCGACCAGGCCGCCAGTGGGCAAAATCCGGCCTCGTCTGAAGTCCCATACACGTTTGGCCGATGATTCCAAGGTTGCAATGGCAATTTTTCCCTAACAGTCCCAACAGTTTTACTAGTTTGTGTCACCAACTTTCCATCCATGAACTGGGGTCGCTCTGGGAACGGATTAGACCAAGCCGCTTGAGATCGGGTCACGTCACCAGGTCGTGCCTGTTTGATCGGCGGGGAGTTGGTACAGCATAGCGCCGTGCGGGTACTGAGTGATGAGATGGTGCAGTGCCGCGTGCCCATTTGGCAGCAGGTGCTTCAGAGTGCTGCGGGGGGAGAGGATTAGCATAGATCAGCTGCTCAAGTGGCTTTAGAAGTAGCTGAACTATGCTCTATGGCTACTGTAAGTATGATTAGATGGGTTAAGAAACCAACTTGAGTGGTTCGCAACGCAGTAACACCCCATGAAAACCACTACATGTTTTCCCTTGAAATTGGGGATGGTTTAATTATTCATGATGATTGGCTGGCAGCCATTAGCCCTGGTTTGTAAGTCCCCGATTTGTGGATTATCTCATGTTATCTATACATAGGGTTTTTATTATAGTTATTGCGTTATCAACCAACCACGTACTAAGTGGGATGATCCTCGGAGTGGTTGGAAAGTTGGCCTTGTTGGTTTTTGCAGTTGCGCCAAAAAGAACTTTTGGGAACATGAATGAACATAAATAAAATAGTTGTTCTTTGAGTTTTTTGTTTCAATGTAGTTAAGATATGTTAAGATCTTCTTCGGCTTTGGCACACATGCGACCGTTCAAGTTCGGACCATCCCAAGCGGATCATGCGGAAGTGCGGGGGTTCATTGACATGAACATGAACGTGACTTACCCTCTGGTTATGTCAAAATAGCTATGGAAAATGACCCAGTCGAAATAGTGGATTTACCCATTGAAAACGGTGGATCTTTCCATAGGTATGTAAACGTTTACCAGAGGGTACCATTCAATCATTGGGAGATATTGACATATTGAAAGTCAATCTCCCAGCATCCGTTATCTCATTTTTTTTGCTCTCGTATATTTTCAGACGATTGTTCAATGATTGAATTGCTACTTGGCTCCGAGAATTAACCTACTTCGGAAATCCAAAGGAACACCTGATTTTTGCTAAGAGCCTAGTTTTTTCCCGAACAGTCCTTTGATCCACTATGGTTCACTGGTTGGTTTTTTTGTCACCAAGCAACCATTTATTATCCTGCAGAGGATGTGCAAAATCTCTCGGTTGCTTTCTCCAACGCTGCTCGGCTTGATGCTGGGGTTTGGGGCTGACAGGTAGACAGGCTTCCCTATACCTAGACCTTGAATATACCTGCAAAGGAAAGGGTGTTGAAATGATATTACCCTCTGGTTATTTAACATGGCCATGGTATAGATGGCCCATAGAAATAGATGGTTTACCGAACTTAAAAATGGTGGATCTTTCCATGGCTATGTTAAATAACCAGATGGTATCATTTTTTAGTCATTGACTCGTATTGATATCTTATGACCGCGCGCCTTGGTGGTCACAGTTATTATTTCCTATACACACGCTGCCTTCGTCAAGGGGAAATGTCAGGACCCCTGGAAGACCAGGAATTCGGTCATCGAGGATGCTGGCAGAGTAACGTACCAGGAGTTAAAGGTTTAATGGGATTTTCTATCCCAAAATCATTAGCTGTACATTCAGATTGGCATATGTTAAATATGTATTTATATATATATGTAATATATATATATCCATTATATTTTGCATGCATTTATGTGATTATGTTTTTTTTGAGCTATATGAATTCCCCATTAATTCTCATAATTTCCCATCCCAAAACTACGAGGCTCAAAGCGCAGGGTCTGGAGCCAAGGTGAGTATTGGTCCATTCTACTGGCCTCCGGAAGAATCAATTTCCAGGGCCCGCTCCTCTAGACCCTCTCAAACAATTGGTAAAAGTACTAGGACGATATGTTTGGTAAAACACTGTAAAACAACTTTTGTTTATGGTTATGGTACTTGAAGGGTGTATGTGAGTCTACTATTTTGTGAGCATAGGAAATTATATTGTTTCCCATGGACTGAAATTGAATTATGTTTTGTTTGCTGCTTGGGACGGTCGTTAATATGATTGTTGCTTCTATGTTGCTATCGTGACTACTGTTGATAGTACTGTGTTTCCTACGTTTTTTTTTTCCTAAACTGATGTATTGTTCATTGCCTTTGCGGCTTCTCTATGAATTTTTTAAATCCCAGTAAAAATTCACTCGATCTCAGCAAATCCTCTTAAATCCCATTATATAAGTCCAGTAAAATCCTAATAAAATCCCAGTAAGTCCTCTTAAATCCCAAATTCGCATGAAAATCCCAGTCATTCCTCTTAAACCTCATTCAATCCCTGTGAAATCCTAGTGAATTTCCCATTATTTAAATCTCAGTATAACATCTCCCACCAATCCTATGGAACCCCGCTGGTTTCTTCCCGCGGAACCCTTCCCGCGCGCCAGGATGGGCTGTACTTCTCGCAGGGCTCCGAGGTGTCTTTGACCACCTGGGTGCGCATCCGGGTGCTGGCGGTCGAGCCCAGTGACTCGACGGAAACATGGAGAGATGATGAAAAATGGTTAGCTAAACCATGTTAAACACCAACAATCAACAATTGGGCTCCTTCGGGGATTTTAAGGGCAGAGAGGCGATGGAGAGAGAGAGAGAGAGAGAGAGAGATAGAGAGAGAGAGAGAGACAGAGAGAGAAAGATGGCCAATGGGAAAAACATAGTGGCTTATCCTTCGGTAATTTGACACTTTGCTTCACAAAATCATCATTTGTTTATGGGCAAATCATGGAACGCAATATTCCATGTTCTATAGCGGATGGTAGTGGGGATATGGAAAATAGTGGATGCTGATAGATATTGACTGCTGATCTCCCGAAATGTCGATTAGGGGATTTGGTTGGCCGTTTTGGCCAGTACATTGCTGTTACTATAATGTTGATATTCCTCATCACCACCAGCATCACCCCATACAACAATCGAGCTAGAAAGTACCTCTAGATGTGATTTTCTCGTTGGGGTCAGATGAGGACTGCCTTGAAGGGACATCACATATCATTGCCAGCCGAACCCCCCAATACAGGCAGTCAGACGCCCCACTGGCAGCACCATGCAGCACCTATAATTTTGATTGAAATAAGTAGGTTCCGTAGAGGTTATGATCCACTGCTATTAAATGATTTTCGCAAGTAGGGCTTAGAGAGTCCGCTTTGATTTTTGTTTTCAATGATTTGGCTAGCACTTCTTCAGTCGAAGCAATCATACTGGCTGCCTCAGAATTATGTCCCATCTCCACCTTCTTCCAGCGGGAAATTGGAGGATCTTCCACCAGAATGGCTGCACCCTTTTTGGGACGAAGAGCTCCGTAGGACCTTCATTTCTCAGCGCTTTGCATGACTTTCACAGATTTCCTCTTCCAAGTTTACAAATCAACCCAGCAGGGGTTCCTGGGTACTGTTTCTTGTGCTCCCGATTCATGGTGAGACTCGCTGAAGCGACCGTACACCGAAAAGAGACCCCAAATTTGTGGTAAGGCTAAGGGAAATCTGGATACATGTGAATGTGGATGTTTTTTATTTGGTGATTTAGCAACCCCAGAAGTACTTCAGCATGTGATGTTTCTACTTTTCTCTGAAGGTTACAATCCGGAAAGGTCTAGAAGACCTTATCCCAAAGACCTTGGTTGGAGTTCATCATCACCTTTAAGAGGCCAACCCCTTAGGCACTTTTAGCGAGGTGAAGCGAGGTGCTCCATTCATCTTCCAACCAGTATCGCCTCCAAAGGATGGTCGCAAGTGTGACCTATGTAACACGAGGGAAACATGCACGAGTCACCCAATCTGAGACCACAGGAAAGCCGAGTGAGTCTCGAAAAGAGAGAAACATATATAGTGACTATTTAGTGTAGATAAGTGCCTCAGAATGTAGACTCGACATCAAATCATGGGTTCGGGGATTGTTGTAAGGAACGCCCAACTACCATAATTGGCCTTGTTGAAAACTATGCCGCGCCCATCGAAATAGTTGCAATTGGGTTTTCCATACCAGGCACCAAGGGAAGTTTACTTTAGTTCCCTAATTAACAAGGAGCAGAAGAAAGTTCGGTTTAGCACCTTCTAGTCAAACATGGCAATGGAAAATCTATATACCCTTTTTGTAGTACATAAATACATTTCCCAGACAAAAAATCATTCATGTGTAAGGGGTTGGTTTTCCATTGCCCCTAAGGATAGCGGAGCTGGTAATTATAAGCGGGTTCCTTCGTAAGGCCGGCATCGAGGCAACGCAAGGGGCGAGGGCCACGCCTTCCCCACTGGGCTGAAATTGCGGCCAAATGTGTTTTAGCCAGCATGCGAATGGTCTGCAAGGTGTTTTGATAGATGGAACCGTGCAATGCGGTAGGCCCAACATAGAACCAGCATAGAACGAAGCGAGGTTCACCAACTTGCAGATGCGCTTTGATTTTTTTCGGGTTTACCGCGTTATACCGGCAGGGCCTCCTGCGGTGAGAGCTTCAATGTCGGAGTTGCTAATCACCGTGTTGAACTGGACAATGTTTTTTATTGGGCATGCCCACTGGGACCTGGGAATCCCCAGTCCCATTGCCAAAACCATCCCTGTGGTTTGGCTAGCTTCACATATAGTTACTGCCCCAACATTGAACTCTTGACCCTTGCAACGTCCAAAGACAATGCTAGTAACTACTGTAGTAGTGTTTACATTTTTTTGCGACGGCAAGAAACGTATTCTCCATTGTTGCTTTGAGATCGCTATGTATATCTCAATGTAATTAACCTGCGTGTAGGTAATTTCTATTCATTCCCTGTGGTAAACGATGCATTGAGTTAACATTTCATCCTGAGTGAAATTTCAGAATTTTAGAAACAGGATGAAAAACGAAAGAAATCCAGCTACAGAGTGCTGTGCATGTTCAAAGCGCATTTTGTGTGAGCGTGGCCAGACACCCAAAATCTGCTGCTGCCTCTCCGGTGAAAAATTGGTTTCTTCTCGCCCATCACACAAACTTTAAGATTTATCCATTAAAAACAAACCCACTGATTATAGCCTACTACTGCAGTAGCTCAACTTTCAGTTTGGCCAAGTAGTAAGCAGAACAACTCATCATTCGCGTTGTTCAGGTCACCTGTTGTCATGATTTACTGTCTCCTCTTTGATTCAACAGAAAGATACAAAGAGAGCAGTTCCGAGGTTTCATTTACATCACCGAGTCGGCCAACATCCGCATCTTGGGGCGCAACTTCATCCCAGGGTTGCAGCCCCTCGGTTCGGTTTTCCGCGCAAAACGCGTGGGCGGTGTTTAGGGGTGGATGCTCTGGAAACACCGAACGAAAAACGGATATAAAATGGTGATGAATAATACCTACTAAAACCGTGATAGAACAATAATATTTTGTGTAATAATAACAAAATATGATGAATTGCCATGGTTCAAGAGAAAAAACATGACCCTATTATATAAACGGGCACTGAAATTTAATTTGGCCAAACAAACAGAAACATTGCAAAACATTCCCAAGCAATCTAAAACATGATGTGTGTTAGCAATGCGTTCACATTGATGGGTTTTCCAGGTGTTCTGTTGTGAGTGTTTGTTTTTTTCCCAGTTGCGGGACAATGTGTGCGTTTCAAGGGCCAAATGACAATCATCGTTGTCCATGTTTCAACTTTAACAATATGATGCTTGCAAAATAAAATGGGCGGTGAAACAGGATCACCACCAGAAGGTATGCGGTGTGCCTTTTTCGGCCGAACCAAGATTGAAACATATTTAAACAATTCTAAACACATGTTGTTAATTACAGTACATATGTGGTGAGTGCTGACTCCTCAAGCTTGTGCGCGTGTCGATATGGAACCTGCGGGCTGCAAATGTTCACGAAATGGTGGACTGGGCAGGTTGCATCAAACAACCAAGTTTGTCCATTCAAGTGATACCATGTATTTCGGGAGGTTGGGTGAATGCTGATTCAATCCCAATGACACCCAGGCTGTTTGGAACTGATCATGGGCTATAGGGTCCATCATTTTGTTGTGAACTAATTACTCAGAATCCATGGGAATTTAGAATTTAGAGCATCCTTTTCTTTTTTAGGTAGATATGAATTTGTTGATCATCATTTTCCTCATGAAGATAGAATCGTTCGGGGGTTTACCGTGGTAGAACCCATGCTCAGACACACCCAAATTCTTAAGACATATCCCATCTGACAGTTATAGTACCATTACATAAATCATTATATCATGTGATATCCCATAGGCTGAAATATCCCCTTATTATCTTGATTATATAAACCATTATATCCCATAGGCTATGCAAATCAGACATGTTGTTTTGAAACCCCATTTGCAAACCATTCTCCAAGTACGCCCCGTCGTTCCTGGGAAGAGTCACGTACACGTGTCACGCCCCTGAAGGTGTCTCTTCAATGACTACGCAAGAGTGGAGCCAGTGGCTGATACCGCAATTTGTGTTGAAACATTTAAGCGTCAACTGAGTTGCCACAAGGTCATCCCACACCGAGTGGATAGGTAGAAACTAATCCTTTAGAATTTTGCTATGGAAAATCACCATAGCCAGCACAATATATTTTTTCTGCGGACTACCAAAGACTGACGATGTGTTGGATTTGTTGTATCTCTGGTTGTACTATCTGAGTTACCCTCTGGTAATCAAGTCCGGTAATTGGAAATCCCCTATGGAATGGAACATCATCTATAAATAAGCGTTTGATTTTTCATTGCCATGTTTGATTACCAGGGAGTACCTGGGATATTGCAGATTGCTGTCTATTGCAATGTGGGAGTCCCTAGTGATGAATTAGTCAGTATAATGATACCAGTGGCACTGGTACGAAGCAACGCTCCAAGATGAACGTCCCCCTCGAACGAACTCCTGGTGACGTGCGGAACTGGATCTTTTCAACTCAAGAGTTGGGTCCCTTTTTGGGCTCATTTGACGATTTGGCTTCTTGCGGATTAGTGCATTCCAAACCTAGGGAGTATACCTAGCCATTAGCCAGTATAATGGGATTGTTCAGTTCGACTAAAAAATTGTCTCTGCATGATGGACACGTGTTTATGTATATACAATGTGGTGCCTCCACTTAAAGGTCGGTTTGTAATTAAACACATCAAACATATCAAATCGTATATATCTGTACTTAAACCCACAATAATAAACCACCTACCAAGTTTATCCACATTTTCTAAATAAGGGGCATTACACTTTGTGTGCGTGTGTGGTCCGTGCTCTTCAATCCCCTGCAACGCATGGCCTACGCAGTACTCACAAGTCTAGCATGGTTCCTACAATGCGGTGCCCCATAGTTATATAAGTTGGTTTATAAGCCCCAGTAACGATAGTTATAAGTACCATAAACCATTGTTATTGGAGTTATAAACCAACTTAGCTATCTTGGGGGCCTCACATTCTAGACTTTTGAAGATTTGGAGTCTACCTGGCCTATTCGAATTTTCGCTTGAGTTTGCAAGCTCAAGATTTGCCCCATGACCGACGCCTTTGGAATGGTGTTTGCTTCAGCTGTGGTGTTTGTTACAGAGGTATTTGACCATATATACATGTCGTTTGGAGGCTGGTCAATGTAGAAAAGGAACTTGACTCAGCATAATTGGTTTATGTGTCCTAATGTAATCTTATGTAATCTTAATCTTATGTATGTGTGTGCCATCCGTGTTTGGGGTTTTCAGCGTTGCTGTAGACATGCCAGCGCTTGGCAGAAGTCTCTGTAAAAGTATCAACACAGTCACCCATTCGTCCAGGGTCTGTGACGGGGGTTTTGCAATAGCAGGTGAGGGCAACCCATGGTTAAGCCATGATGGTAAATTACCATCACTAGTGTACATTTGCCAGTGATTACCATAACTAAAATGGTGAATATGACAACTATGGCGCTCGCTCCCACCATGGAATAAGCTGCAGAAGTCTTGACACGGAGTCCCAATCAGTGGGGGGATTCCCGAACCGGGCATGCGGAGTGTCTGAGTTCCCGGCTGGAACACCCATCCGCAACTTGGGAATCTGCAGAATCCGATCCAGAATGCTTGTGATCAACAGAAAACCCCGGACCTCATCCCGCAATGGAGCTGGACAGGCCAAGATTCCGATCTCTTTGAGGCTCGCTAAGGTGAAAGGTGAGATCCTATAAGTGGTCTTCCACCTGTAAAAAGTTGATGATCAAAGCCGCTTCCCCAGATGGATTATAGCCGGGAGTGACCAAAGCTACCGATCTGATCCCACCTTTCAGTGGTTGACCCAATGTATGACCACCATACCCAAGTGATCAGCATTTCTATGGGTTCCCCAGTCATGGTATGACATTGGGTTTTCCTCCAGTATTAGGTGATTGATCCCATTGGAGCAAGCATTATTCACCAAGCATTACCCTCCGGTAGTTTAACATAGCTATTGAAAATACCCCATGTACAGGTGATTTACCCATTTAAAATGGTGATGTTCCAGTTCGCTTTTTGTACGTTTACCAGAGGGTAGTCCACTAATAATTACCCATTTACAGTTAGAAACCTGATTGCATGGTGGTTTCAAACATTTTTTCTTTTCCATAATATATGGGATAATCCTTCCCATTGACTAATATTTTTCAGAGGGGTAGGTCAACCACCAACCAGAAACCCAAGCAGTTGCCGCAACGTCCAACCCAGGTGCTTCAGCATAGCGAGTTGCATTGTATGATGCCACCCGCCTTCCTGTGCCTGGGCGAGTTTTTTCCGCCGCCCTTTGTTGAAGCCGCCCCAAACGTGTCATCAAAGGTGGAAAATGTCCGAGAAAAATGGAGAGTTATGGGAAAGTATGGGAAATGATAGGGAAATCCATGATAAACATTATATATCCAGGTGTGAGTGGGAAAATCATCGAACTAAACGCGTGATCTTCCAGCAAGCATGTTTGATTACCGGAGAGTAAAGAAGATGAACCACGCTGGGGCCCCCGTTGGGGAATTGTTTGGAAATGACAGCAAGTACCAAACGTGGATCATAAAAAAAACACGGTGCAATAGCAGCGTAATCAGAAGGTCGGGGAGTTGGTATGGCAAAGCTTGATATACCCAAGCAAAAAGGGCAGCTGGGCAGCTAGAACACATAGACTGTCAACAGTTTTTTCTTGGGGTCTGGTTTAAAACAGAGTTGTTTTTTATTTCCGACCTCTTCCTTGAGACATGTTTTTTCGGGGTCCTTCCGAATAAGACCATGATGTTTGTTGTGAGTTGAAACTGACAGATACCCTCCGGTAACCAAAAATGACAAGAATATTCTTGTTTTTGTGGATATTATATAATCATACTTGTTTTTGTTGAAACAACCATTGGGCTTTGTCATTGCCATATTTGATTGAAGCTTACGACGATTATGTGAAACCTACAGGAAGGGCCCCGAATGTGATAGTTGTTTTTCTTTTTTGAACCTGCAATGGATACATGTCTACCATGCACCACACTTATCATAGCCAAAACCAACTTACCATTTTTGGGGTCAATTTCCTGCAACTAGACGAAAGGGGCTTACCCCCTGTAAATAGTCAAACGTGGCATTGGAAGATCCACCATTTATAGATGATTTTCCCATTGAAACCCACGGTTAATTACCATATGTTTCCTCTATTTCCCAATGATGTCCCCCTTGTTTATAGGGGATTTCACCATTGAGACGTTTGATTACCAAGGGTTATTCCTAAGGCATTTGGGCATTGGCAACGTCACTGTGCGTGTGGTGATGCGAGACGACCGCACACGGGAGAGCAAGTACTTCTTGGAAGCCGCTCGGTGGTGAAACCCACGAGAATGGCGGGAAGATACTGTTGCAACTCATGTGGGAAACCCTGGCTGCTATAAACCTACCATGTAACATTTGGGCCATTTGGGGATGGTAGGAGCATTTTTTTGGTGATTTTGGGGATTGCTTATTATTGGGTTTCCCAGGTTCAAGGGATCATGCAAATGAACAAACAATGTGTATCGTTTTGGCATGTAGTCATGGTTTGGTTTCAAACTATGTGAGTCTTGTTCAACTGCAGACGTGACAACACAGACAATATCAGCAACAACCATGTTGGCCGATGGATATATATATAGAGAGAGAGAGAGTAAATACAGGAACTTGTTTTCTGTAGTTGTTCATTTTTAAGACCTACCATGTAACGGCTTCACCCTAGCCCACAGCTGTAGAGACGTGACTTGATAGTGAAGACAGTCAAGAGCCCAGAGTTGGTGCTCAGTATGAGAGGAGCTGTGTGGTATGTTTACAGTATATGGTTCAGGTTCACCATGGACATCCCATAGATGTGATTATAAAAAACTGGAATCCCATGGAATCCTTGCGATGCACTTGTATGTTTTCCATTTTTCCCGGAAATTCTCAACAAAACTACCCTCTGGTAAACTAACATAGCTATTGAAAATGGTCATTTATAGTGGATTTTCCCATTAAAAATTGTGATTTTCCAAAGTTATGTAAGCGTTTACCAGAGAGTAAGACAAAAAACTAAGACAAAAATCCAATCAATCCGTGGGGATTCATGCCCACTCCCTCAACACCCATCAACACCCAGCCACCCCAGTTGTGTGTGTGATGTTTTATTACCCCATATAACTACAGCTGTATGTATTCCCCAGAAATAAAATAATTCCAATCGTTTATCTAATTATAAACCAACTTGCATTTTATATTTGTATACATATACTATTATTGCTTATTGAATCCCAAGGTTCATCTCTATAGTAATCTTATTGTTGTCATTGCTTAAACTTATCTGTTTGGCTTGTTACATCCACCAACACCATGGTTCACCTATCGCTTTGGACTCCGTCCATCACTTCGAGGAGCGGGAGTTTTTCCTGGCCTTACGTGAACGCCCACCCGAGCCCATTGCGGCTTGGCTTGCGTAGCATCGCGGTGAGGCCCCGCAGGGACATGTTGGTGTATAAACCCTTCCGGTAAAAAACCACTAACCCATTAACCAAGTTATGTACTGGTTGATGGTTTGGAACATTTTTTATTGTTCCATTTGTTGGGAATAATCATCCCAACTGACTAGTGACTAATATTTTTCAGAGGGGTTGAAACCACCAACCATTGTAAGTTGTCTGATGTTGCCACATCTAGACTTCACTATACCTACCATAGACCCTCGTTGACCAAATTTTGTACATCAACTTAGCTATCGTTTGTGGGTGTCACGTTGTACAATAACCCCCATCATTCGGTGGTTATGTTAACGTCTAGTCCCAATTCCCGTTCATATTAAACAGCCCCAGAAACCATGCTTTAGTAGGGGATGAAACATGACGAAACCAGATCTTTGGGACCATTTAGAGAGTATTTATGGGAGGGTGGGATTAGATTTGATGGATTTTGATGGTAAGATCTCCATTTTGGCTGATTTTGATGGTTCAATCTCCATTGTGCCCAGCATATTTCTGACCAAGGTGCGACCCATGGACGTTGGCAGCATCTCGCGGCATGTGGATTCGGATTTCCGCAGGCATGTGGGGAGAATTTTACACCCAGGAGCCATTAACAACGATGATTGGGATTTAACTATCAACTGTAGGGGTTCTATGCAGTTCAACTAATTATCCAAGATATAGGCATATGATTCATATGATTGATCAGTGATCATTGGTTGGTTATAGTATAGTTGTCATTTTGGGTCTTTCTATATGCATCTGTATACCTGGTTCATTCCAAATATAACTTTATAACGGATTCATTTCAATTTTGATTGCGAAACATTTCTAAAATGGCCAAAGCCTTTCCCTGCAATTGCTTGCAGGCTCACGCTGTAGTGATCGTAAGTTTGTGATGTGTGGCTCATCCCATCTATAAATTAGTGAGCTAAGTATATAGCTATTTCCAGGTTAGACCGCACCAGTTATAAGTTGGTTTATGAATCCACTAGCTACAAGTATACCCTCTGGTAAACGTTTACATAACTACGGAAAGATCCACCATTTTCAATGGGTAAATCCACTATTTCGACTGGGTCATTTTCAATAGCTATGTAGCAAATTACCAGAGGGTAAATCACCAGACAGTTCCATTAAATCCCATTAAATCACCATTAGAACCCATTAAAATCACTATGAAAATCACCATTAATCAAGTGTTAAATTACCAGAGGGTATCTCCCATGAAGCCGCCCATGTCAGGTTCATGGGCCACCTGCCCAACAGCTCGGAGCCAGAGATCACCAACCTGACTGCGGAGGCGCCGTGGGGAAGATCTGTCCTGGCAGCCGCTGGCAGCCTGGCAATTTTTCATCAATTTCGTAGAGAACTAGAGAACTGACCAATGGATACTGGATCATAGTTGGATATACTAGGTTATCTAGGTCTCGTCATCAGTAACGGGTTTCCTGGAAGCTTGGGAATATGATCGAGTGGAGCTGAGACTATACTTCTTGATGAGTTCCAACTCTTTTAATGAAAGGTCAGTCATAGATGAATCTGCAGGAACTACAGGTTCTAGTAGTTCTTGAGATCCATCATCGGTCATCATTTGGGGGAGATACGACCAAGAAGGATATCGCCGTAGGCGAAGACTTCATGCTGTCTCCCGCTGGGACAGAGAGACAGGTACCTTTGGACTCCATCAGGGCTGAGCTGGTGAAGTCAGTGGCAGGGACTGGTGAATGAAACACCAAGGGTATCGGCTTCTTTGCAGCAGCTTGGGAGAGGATTTGGCAAAGAAGGGGCCCAAGACGCCCAAGCATATCCAGACACTTCTGGATTTGATTGATGGGATTGGGACTGGGAACTCGCTGCTGTTTGGAGTTCATCTGCGGTCAACGCCTGCATGGATTGACAAGGCATCTGGCTATGATGTGCTGGAGGGCGGCCTATAGTGCTGTTCGAACCTGTGACCGCATACGATTGTGCACGCATGGTTCTCAGGCGCCAGCCCTTGCCACAATGAAGACAGACAATCTTGCAGTGACAACAACCCGGTCCGCCTCATTGTCCAAGACAGCACTGGAGGAAGCAGGGGGGATATATATATATAATTATATATAATATTAATTATATATATATGCATATCTGCGAACCAGTTTGTTTGTTTTTTCACAGTATCTGAGATTGGTCATGACTGGCTTTCAGGCAGACCTGTATTGCTTATGTTTTTTTAGAATTCCACATGGTTGTGTCTGGACCCATCTTGATTGATGAGTACTTTGAGGCTTTGAGGGTAGAGGTACCTGAAAAGATTATGTTTTGCATCTATGAGAATATGCTTACTACTTTCAGTGTAACTTGCAGTAATAAGTCCAGTCCTGGCTGAGTAAGTAGAGGTAATTACTCGCCAAAAGGATATTGAGATGCTACTCAAATGGTATCACCCCAAGTTAAACAGTCCATGGCCCAGTGGTATATTTTTATTATACACATTCAATATATTCAATATACGCATATGTGGACACAAGATGATAGAAGCACACTGCACTGGGGACAATGAAACACGTCCTTGTGTGTGGTTTATATACCAACTATAACATGCGTCTATAATCATATATATGAATGTATGAACCATCCATTTACTAAAGGGGTACAGGAAGAGGTCCCCAAATGATCATTAAGTTGGTTGAGCTAGCTAAGCAAGCTATTGGATTCATGATGGATACATCTATAGTTATATAAATGGCAAAACCTAAGCCAACAAACACAACTGGGGGACCCCTTGCTGTAGTCATTTACATGTTTTCTTGTTTCAGGGACGCTCACGTTTGTTTAATGGTTTATAACCCTATCTAAGTTAAGTAGTAGCACATACCATATACATGTGTGGGAGGAAGCACCAAGTAAGGTACAACGTGAAGCCTCCCGTTCAGAAGTTGGTTTTTGCACTCATCAACTAGAGTCTGTAGACTAACTCTATAGTCTATAGCCTATAGTTATACCCCCCATAAACCCAACCGTGAAGCAAGTTATGTGCGTCAACGTAGCTAAGTTTATACGCTACCTATGGCGCATCGGTAGTCATCGGTAGTCCAAGCTGGCCACGTTTCCAGCCGCGCAGATCCTACGCTTGGGCGAATTCTGGTGGCCTTCCACCAATTCGGATGGAAGTCAACCATCAAGCACCTTGGCGACAAGGGAGCCAGCTGGGAAGCTGGGAAATCCCCGGGAAAGTCATGGAAAACCCGGTTGGATTTTCCAGCACACCAAATGTTTGATTAGTGGAGGCCAAGTTGGTGAATATAACTCCCATGAAATAGTTCGATATATGTACATATACCTACCATAAACCCAAACGTTGTCGCAGTTTTGTTCACCAACTCAGCTCAGCGGGCAGCACGTTGCTCCCACAATCTGGTAATTCAAGGAGCCGGGACATCCTGGACATCCCCGAAAAACATCTGTGAATGAGGTCTTTTATGCTGGTTGGTGGTTTGGAACCATGGAATTTTATGACTTTCCATATATTGGAAGTGTCATCATCCCAACTGACGAACTCATATTTTTCAGAGGGGTAGGTCAACCACCAACCAGTTATTGGTATGAAGTTTCAAAGGTCCGCCCCATCATGAAACACCTTTCCAAAAAAATAACATGGACATTTACAATGTGGTGCCCCATAGTTATAAGTTGGTTTATAAGCCCCAGTAACTATAGTTATAAGTACCATAAACCATAGTTATTGGAGTTATGTTCACCAACTTAGCTATCGAACACGGGCCTCACATTGTTGGTACGTCCTCCATTTGAAAGGGAGAGTGATCTTCTCATAAAACCGTTGCCGGCGTTGTGTGACGTTACCATGGGATACTCGGATACTGAACGCGCTTGATGCCGGATGCCGTTTTTTTTCATCAAGTCTATTACAGAACATGCGATTCAACCACCGGTTTTAAAAGATACAACTTAAATATGTTAAGCGTTCGGTGTTTTTTTTCTTGATGATCTTGATGCCTTTTTTCTCCCAACCTCACTATTTTTGATGGCTTGTATTATCAGACAACATCCCTAAATGGGTTAAACATCTGAGTTGGGAATCGTTAGAAGTCTTGCCTGGTCGCCTGGAAACAAGACATCAGAAACTTCTGTGATTTTCCTATATGAGATGCGGTGCAATTCCACTGCCATGTTGATTTACCAAAGGGTACTGTATATATAATTACTTGCCGTCCTTTCTTGGAAGTTGATGGCTGAAAGTAGCCTTGGGCAGAAGAAATGTTTCTTGATATGTTCTGTCCGTAGGTAATGCAGCATCGCGACATTATCCAAGCATGTTTAGACCCAGCGGCGCGTGATTGTGATATGTGGCGTTCAGATCATTATTAGGAACTTCAGATAACTTCAGCAAGACAATTTTGTTTTGGGGTCCATTATATGGGTATCTGATGTTTGCAGGGTGGGATTGCACACATCATTTGGGATATGTTTGAGGATGGGCTTGAGGTTCTCAGCAGGGTCAGCTTGACACCAAGCCATTGGAATCATCACCAAATCAGGAGGAACTATTCCCTGGGTAAAGGGTAATGCCATGTAATGCCTGCTTTTTTCGTGAGAAAAATAAACATGTTATCCTTAGCCATGGACAAAGATGAACATATCACATGCCATATTGAACATATCTCTTAAGGTATACGTGCGAAACACATATATCTACGGTTTTCTCGCGAAAGTGTGCACCGCAAGATAGCCACCCACCAGGGAGAACAAAATCACTTCATCGATCCAAGTGTCATGAGTCCATTGAAATACAGGAAGTTCCACCGAGATTTCGCAGCATATCGCAATTTATATACCTGCAAGGTGGTGCCCCCCCGGAATCAACTGCCCTCCCGTAACTTAACATAGCCATTGAACACGGCCCAATTGTATGTTTTTTATTCCTTAAAAATTTTGTGATGTTCCATAGCTACAGTATGTTAGTTTACCAGGGGTATATCAAATTATCAACTATAAGTCCACATCTTTGTCGGTTAAATCACCATTTTTGTTGGTTAAATCAGTTAAATCCTCATGTTTGAAGGTAACAGTAAGGACCTTCTCTAAGCCACACAGACACAGATCACCGAGGTTTTACTCGTATCTCCATCTCTCCGCAACGTGTGCCGTTGGACGGCCTCGACGTCGTCATGCGCACGGTGGGGGGCCACAGGAGTTGTTTTGATTGTTCATTGTTTGGTGTGGTGAATTATACTTAGAATTTATGAACCATAATTATAATCATAATTAATATGGTGAATAATTATCTTAGGATTCAACTTAAGCAATTCACATTCCTGTGGTGTATGGTGGATTCTTCATGGTCATTCTGAGAGAAAAAAGCTCTTCAGCTCTCCAGTTATCAAGACTTACTGATAGTTACTGTATGTTGGTTGAAAAAAAAACATGAACCAACATGAAGTTACTATCCCAGCAGTGAAGTGTATCTCCTGGGATAGTTCATGAATCACCAAGCCATGGCTTTTTTTTCAATCCCATGAAGTTGGTGATTCATCTGCTCCCCAAAGATTCGCCGAGCTGCTCAAACACCCTGTGGCCTCACCTAGGATGGCTTCTATATTCCGCCCTACTCTCGATGTCGATGTCAGTTTGGCACCATTCAGGTGGGGAGACTAGTCGTATCAAGTCGTATCGTCTTAAAATGCTACGTCCAACTGGGAAAATCTTGAAGATCTTTGGGGGGAATACTTGAAATATGTGTTTTTTTTAGGAACCCAAGGTTTAAATCATAGATTTGGGTAGTTTTTCGTAAAGACCAAGTTGAGGGGTTTTCGTTGTGAATGACAGATCAGGGATTTTAAATATCATATTTCTGATGGGTTATATCATGAAACAAACTGTTCAATTGCAATCAACTTCCGATGAACTATTGATTCTGCAGATGCCTCAATGCCTCCAACTCATGTGCACAATTGAAGGTAGAACATGCTGTGTTTTCGGTGTAGAAAGGACGGATACCACGAGAAAATTGAATATGAACATCTATCAAACTCTATAAAGTTAATACATGAGTAGATACACTACAATATACACTAATATCATCTAATATTTAACATTCCTCATACCACGGACAGTAGCTGCTCATTCTGAATGCCGTTCATTGCGCCGTGGCTTTTCCGGGAAGGTGCCGGCCTTTTGCGTGGCGCAGCTGCAAGAAGTGCAATGCAGGCGTTGAAACCGCCATAGAAAACTGGACCAAACCCGGGCGTTGGTGGAAACAAACCTGGAATTTTCGAGGAACACTGGGAGGTGTGTTTCATTGATTCACGAATACTGGTTGGTGGTTTGGAACGTGTTTTATTTTTCCATGATATATGGGAATAATCCTTCCCATTGACTTTCATATTTTTCAATATGGTTGAAACCACCAACCAGAATATGTTCATCCATATTTATATATTTGGCATTCAACGCGAATCCGGGATAAATGTTTGCCACAACATGCCATTGCCACAAGTTGATGGAAATGAAAGCTCTTAACGGTGTTGGACCATCCAATGATTGCAGTTCCCTGCTACATGCCCGTCCCTTGGCAAAAGTCTGGAAACATCCACAGGCACACAAGGTTTGAAAACAAGTGGCGAATCATAATCACATTGGCACATTGGGATGACAATTGAACACCCTGGGTGCTTTGTTTTGTTTTCTTGTTCATTACCCTCCCGTAAGCTAACATGGCTACCTACTAATGGTTACTCAAAATGGTGATGTCTCATTAATCCATTAGTTCTGTTACTAAAAATAGTTATAATTATTGAAGATGACCATTTATAGTGGATTTACCCATTGAAAATTGTGATTTTCCATAGCTATGTTAGTTTACCAGGGGTTAGCATGGTACTTGGCAATGCGGTTGATCCGTTTCTCGGCGCAGGGCCCCGGCAGTGACGGGCCAACAAGCGGTCGCTCGGATGATTTTTTGATGGAACTGGTGGTTTTTCACCTCTGAAGATCCGTAGTGCTTCAGAACCATGGACAGGACATGGATATATATATATATATACAGATATACATATATATATATATATATATATTTACTGTATATATATATACAGAA
>Ga0126342_10006832_pt1 | contig 20303 bp, 10 predicted proteins | sample Cyp1metagenome_FD_92528 | JGI IMG/M metagenome (GOLD analysis project Ga0126342, IMG submission 92528) | Coral microbial communities from Lord Howe Island, Old Settlement Bay, Australia - Cyphastrea 1 metagenome | ecosystem: Host-associated > Invertebrates > Cnidaria > Coral ...
AAAATAAAATCATAGGGGTCTGACTTACTCAAAACTTATGATAAGCACCTTTTGAAAAATAAATTTAAAAATATTTCGGGCTCAAGCCCCTTGATTTTATTTTTGAACACCGCTTAGGGATATGACATTCCCAATATGATGGAAAAATCCATTAAAATCCATTAAAATCCATTAAAATTCCATGTTCCAAACCACCAACCAGGTTTCTTTTCTTTGTGGCTTTCTCTGAAAATTCCAACTCCAGGGAATCCCATATACTGTAAACATTTTTTTCGGAGGGTATGATGTGGTTCAAACAACCATAAACCGCCCCATGTTTGATGGTCTACCACCCATAAAAATGCTGATGACTTGGGGATGGTAAACATGGCATTGTTTTAACCACATTACCCCATTTTCCCATCATTTTCCAATGTTTGTTGCATCAGGACAGCTGGTTCGCTACTTGGGCTCACCCTGGAAGCATTGAAGCATGGCGCGATCACGCCGCGCTGTGCCTGAAAATTCCCCCAGGGAACCACCGTTCTGTTCGGTGCATTTTGGATGTGCAGAAAAGAGGGCCCCCGCAGTGATGTGAACGTTGGTCTTTTTGAACCATAACATATCCCTATGAAAACTAGTTCGTTATATCTACCATAAACCGTAGAATTCAGCCACTTATAAGGCAAATGAACGCTATCTTGGGTGCCCCATCCTGTATTAACCATCTAATTTGGGGTTTTTCACGCGTAACGTAGCTGGTTGTCTCTACCGCTGTGACACAGCACTAAAGTCAAAGGCGAAAAAAAAACAATTTGGTGGTAATTTTGACTCATGGCCATATGGAAAGATGATACATAAGTAATGGGATACATATGAATCGGATATCAACCACCGGTAAAATGGGATAATAGTAATAATTCATAGACCTGTGAAATACATATGAAATCATACCGAGATATCATCCACCAGTAATATGGAACATCAATATAACTATAGACTTGTTGAGTATTATGTTATTCCATCTGTATCTATTGCCAATTTGTATCATATACATCTGGAATAGTAAAGCGACGATATCGAGGATATATTGTAGATATCATGTGGATGTATACTTTAAACATATATCGTGGTTCTTCAGTTCTTTCGCAACCCCAAAATAGGTAAACAAAACTTATGACAACCTGGTGGCACAATTGTCGGCGTCTTTGGGGGGTAAACTGCACACATTGCACATATTTCACTCTGAAGAAACCATGTAAAACCAAGGTTTACCGTAGTTTAATTTATCCAAGATAATATATATATATATATTCATATATATGTATTTATATATATATATATACAGTAATTATATATATCACTTGGTGAGCGGTTGACGCATTGACGATTCGCGGCATGAGCGAGTACAGTAACCTCAGTAGGTCCCCCCAATGATAGCTGGTTAAGATATGCCCTGAGTGCTGTTGGTTAACAAGCCATCACCATTATCACCTCTGGGGGAGCTTGGTTTGATAAATTGATTCTATAATAGATTTTCGAGACAGTATACGATTCTACATCTAATATATTTTAATATCATAGTCGTGTATCCTGAATTTCAGCAGACACCACGCCCTTAGCCACAGACCCTCCAGGTCCATTAAGGCTTCAACCTCCAGATCGGTGCCCCATCCCCCATGGTTTCAGCTGATTCCCTTCATGAATCCGTGATGCCGTGCGTGGACCATCAGATTTCAACACACCGAACATCGGTTAAAACGTCTGAGACCAGCCTCCGGTCGACAAACATCCAGCATTCATTCATGTATTCATTCATAATCATTCGAATAATCCATGAAAATCAATGATTTTCCTCCACAAAAATGATAAAATGTGCTTGGGACACTCTTTGTAGCTCCAACGGGCTGCCCATTTTTTCTTGGGAATATGAAGCTCCCCATCGCTCCTTAGCTCGCTCGCTCCCTCAAATTCACCACTGGATAGAACATGAAACAAAACATCTTGTAATGTCAATGGGAATTCCAGGATCCAATACATGGAGGTACGTATACCATATTGTTGGCCACATTTTGGGAGGATATCCCCTTACATAGCCCTGAAAAATAGGCCTTATATATGGTAGGTACCTCTAATAAATCGGATCCTGAATTTCCCATTGAAAATGGGTGATTTTTCAGAAACCAACCACCACAAAAATGATGACACGAAAGTCACATCCAACGGCTGAGAAGTCCACTGACGCATTGGCCGTTCGAGTGTAGATGGTCTCCAATCCCCTGCGGCGATCTCCAGTGCATCTGACAGGGACCACAGAAATCAATGTGGTCCAAAAATGACGACTTCATGGCACTGTTGATTTCGAAAGGTACATTTTTCTAGGAAAAAAAAACTTGCAATTTTGCAAGTTCATAAATCTACAGTATGTACAGATATGTACAGTACATCTACCGAAAACTTCAGTGAAACTAGTTGTAAAGCAACAGAAACCTATCGTTTAGGCTTCCTTCCTGCACATGTCTGCATCCTCAAGGTGGCTCTATCAATGGGGGACGACTGGGACCCCAATTTCTGGCAAATCTAAGAGGAAACATTAGCCCATTAAACCATCACCCCCAACAAAGAATATGTGACAAATGATCATTGATAAACACCATCGGTATAATTGCCATTGCTCATTTAGAAAGCCATAAAACAGCCGTTTCTCCTACCAACATGATCATTCATGGGCTAACCCCCATGGATTTTGACCATCTTGGCAACCCTTTGGTACGGCAGGTCAAGAGCTAACTGAAAATGTGACCAAACAAGGACCAGAAACTCTGGAAACATCGATGCAATTCATGATGTTTCTCAAATGTACAGATTCATATCTATCTATCTATCTGTCTGTCTGTCTGTCTATCTGTCTGTCTGTCTGTCTGTCTGTCTATCTGTCTGGCTGTCTGTCTGTCTGTCTGTCTGTCTGGCTATCTCTATGTATATATATATATATATAATACTGTATATCTAAATTGTGGCCCCCCCGGTGTTTGTTGGTTTATACACCCATCTAACTATAGTTATACTTATAACTGCCATGAACCATCATAAACCCAAGTTATCCTAGTTATAAGCCAACTTTGCTATCTAAGAATCTAGGGGGCCCCATCATGTATATTGTAAACTCAAGATTTCTCCATGTGTCCGGACATCATGCCTGATCCCTTTCCATCCGCGTGTCCTCGCAATCACATCTTCGCGGAAGGAACGCACTTCCTTCCCACGAAGGAAGTAGAACATCGCGCACCTCGCTTGAGAGTGGCGGCCTCATACCCCTTTTGTCGCCGTGGTTTTTTAAGCATCCCCTAAATGGATCTAAGGGGTAGGTCTAGTATTGGCTTTCCCACATGACACTTAGAACTGAACATTTCTCTTCCCCTACTCAAACAACTAGGGGTATAACTGTATAACTTATAACTACCCTCTGGTTATTTAACATAGCCATGGAAAATGGCCCATTTATAGACTATTTTCCCATTAAAACCTCCATTTATAAGGGTTTTCCATGGCTATGTTAAATAACCAGATGGTAATTCAGTTGTTTTTGGGATTGAACATATTAACATATTGAACCAGCAGGTAGCCAGACTAGTTTACATCTCCAAAAATTGCCACACTCGTCTTGGCTAAAATGCTCACCTGCTCGTCGTCTTGGGGAGCTACAATAAAAATATCATGTTGACACACCTGGTGTATCCATCAAGAATATTAGATTATTGTCTGTATGTATACATATACATATATATATATAATTATATTATATTATATCATATTATAATGTATTAAATTATATTATGTTATATTATATTATATTATATCATATCATATTATATTATATCATATTATGTTATATTATATTATATTATATTAAATTATATCATATCACATTATATTAAATTATGTTATATTACGTTATGTTATATTACGTTATGTTATATTATATTAAATTATATTATATTATATTATATATATATACATCAAATTATATTTTATCATATCATATTATATTATGTTATGTTATATGATATTATATTATATCATATCATATCATATTATATTAAATTATATCATATCATATCATATTATATTAAATTATATCATATCAAATCATATTATATTATATTATATTATATATTATATTATATATTATATTATATTATATCATATCATATTATATTTTATTATATATTATATTATATTATATTATGTCATATTATATTATATTGTATTATATTATATTATATTATATATTATATCATATCATATTATATTATGTTATATTATATCATATTATACGTTTAAGTAATGTACACTAAAGATATAACCATATTCACTAACCACTTTTGTCATGTTAAACGACGTTTCACTCTCAACCCGTGACTCTTCAGCCTTGATCCCAGGTTAACAGTTGACAGGTGGGGCATAGTTAGTTACCCTCTGTTTATTTAACGTAGCCATAGAAAATCATCATTTTTTAATAGGTACCCTCTGGTAAACTGTCACATAACTATTGAAAATCACCATTTTTAATGGGAAAATCCACTATTTCAATGGCCATTTTCAATAGCTATGTTAAATTACCAGAGGGTAAACCATCTATACATGGGCAATGGTCCATAGCTATGTTAAATAACCAAATGGTAATGTTGGTTTAAAGACTGACTTTAACATCCAATACCTAGGGTTTCTGGTGAATATTGGTGAATCTATCTGTAGTTAAGTTGGTTTATAAAGTTCATAACTCCAATCACTAGGATTTATGGTGAATCTATCTGTAGTTAAGGCAGTCCCATATGGCTTTATCTGAATAGAAGGGGTCTATCTATGAATAAATTATAAATGTTCATGTTAATAGGGACAATGTGATGATTGATCCATGAGTTTTCCTGGGTAGCCTGTTTTCAAACCATAGCATATCTGAAAGTGGTTTGAAAACCTCCAAAATGCCAATTTGAGCAGAACATACAGTAAATTTGATTGACCAACAGATTTAGGGGTACCATGCCTAAAGGTACAGTAATCCGAGAGTAATAAATCCTGGTTGATTGAGAATCAGGAGGCTAACCTCCAGTGAGATTTGTTTTTTTTTTTAATGTAATCTGCTAGTAAAATGCTACCCTACCAGACAGCTCAGGATGACTCAGGATTTGCACAAACCCACCCTGGTACTGACCGTAAACTATATGGTTTCTTGATGGGGATTCCCAGCTGATTTTGAAACTCCCAAATATGTCGTGGAACCCCAGGACAAATCACAACCATCAGCTATTTATTTACCCTCTGATAAACTAACATAGCTATTGAAAATGGCCATTTATAGTGGATTTTCCCATTAAAAATGGTGATTTTCCATAGCTATGTTAGTTTATCAGAGGGTATCTGTTTGATATCCCCACATTTTGATTGTTGACACCTGATGGTTAAATCCCCAGGTGTGAGAACCCAAAAAAAAACAATCATGTTGTGGGTTGATTCCAGGATTTATAACCAATCATGGAAACAATCATGTAACAATGATTTACAAATCCAAATTCTTGTGAGTAACAATCATGTTTCCAAAATCATGTATAACCGAATTGTTGCCAAATTCTTGCCGGTTCAGCAAAGCACATTTTTCATGGTTTAACCCATGTTTAACCCAATAGAATCATCCAAGACCAAGGAGCAAAGATAATAACCAGCCGCTTGGTGGTGCAAATCCACTAAATCCATCTGAAAAACTTATTGGTGCGTTTTACGTAGGGTTGCTGGATGGGTTGCTGGATGGGTTGCTGGGGGTTGCTGGGATGATGAAATTGATAGTTCGCCAGTGGATCATTCCCGAAAATTCCCTGCGTAAAACGAACCACTAAGAAAATATGCTTGTCATCACCAATCATCCTCAGTCTGGTTGAACTATAATACCCTCTGGCAATCGTTTTCAGTTTGCTATTGAAAATGGCCCAGTCGAAAGAGTGAGTTGTCCCATGAAAAATGGTGATGTTCTATAGTTTTTTGTATGTTTACCAGAGGGTACATCGTTGAAACTCCCAACCAGACATACTCCCATATTTTTCTGGTTGGTGGTTAAACCCTACCCCTCTGAAAAATGATGGAGTTAAAGTCAGTTGGTGTAAAATGACACCCCCAACTGAATGGAAAGTCATAAAATTCCATGGTTCCAAACCACCAACCAATTTTGATGTTGAAAATCCGGATGTTAAACTTGAATTTGCTTGAGGAAAGCCCGGACCAAGTATAACATGAAATCCTATGAATAAGCCTTAAGGAATCCATCGACAATCCTATTATCCCATTATGCTATCATCTCATTCTCCAGTTCAATCACCATTCAAGATATATAATAAGTCTATTCTCATTAACCATGAATAAGATTGAATAAGTATATTGATTATCCATTAATGTCAACCCTGGATTAATAAACCCCGTTTACGGCTGTTAAAAAAAGGGAGGGTACCATAAAAAAGTATCAGATGAAATGACTATTTGGTGATTTTCCATAGTTATGTTAGTTTACCAAATAATTCACCAAATAGTTGACATCATTCATGAATTCTCCAGTTAAATGATGTGAAAAAATCACCGCCAATTTTTGCAGAAGCGGCCAGAGGTCGTCGACCAGGAATGCAGCAGAATCACCCAGTACGAAACGCCTGAAAATGCGTGGCGGATGTCTCGGTGCAACATAAGTTACATGTGTTTCGTATAGATCTTCCAACTCTAATCTTGTTTGTTATTGAGGATAATGAGTTGATTGATAATTATTTCATAAGAATAATCATTATATAATTATTTATCCAACCTATAGTGATTGTTTGTTATAGGCAATGATAATTATAGGTTTACTCTTGTATAATTTCTTATGAAGTTGATTACAGTAGATCTTCATAGATCTTCCCTCTGTGTTCTTCCTTTGTTCCTGCTCTAGCTCTTTGACATAAGAAACGCATGGAGCGGTTCAAGCTGAGGACACCGCAGGGTTTTGCACATGGTACTGTCAAACTTGTCCTGAATGTCAAATAATGAATGCACGCATGCAACTTGTCTTATAGCATATGTATATATATATATATATATATGTATGTATGTATGCATGCATGTATGTATGTATATATATATATATATGTACCGATGTGTATATATATATATATATCTATATATATACATGAATGTTCTATAGTTGGAAGAGGTTCTAAACCAACCAACACACAGCGACCGCGTCACGATGGGCCTGTGGAAGTCTTGGAGACTTCTTAGCGTGGAGAACTCCAGCCTTGTGACAAAGCCAATTTGTCAATGTCTGAAATTAGGAAGTGTATCTATTTCGACACTTTTTGGGATATATATATATATATATATGTATAGTATATGATATATATATATATATGTATATACATATATATATATATATACTATATATAATATATAGTGTATATATATATATATGGGATATAATATGGGATATAATTGGGCCATCTACAATGTGAGGCCCCCTCTATGGAAGACATCTTTCAGGCGGTGACCAGTTCTTGGCTCCAGGGCGGCAGGGCAACGATATCTGCTCCCTGCGGGACCATGATGCCACCTGAAGTTGGGAATGGCTTGAAACACCATAGCTTTATCAGCCAAAAAAAGAACATGTGCTGTGTTGTATATATGCACAGCACAAATATATATATATATATAGAAATGTATATGTATAAATATTACCCTATGTATATATGTATATATAATCCATACGAAACCCAGATGGGGTATTTGCTATGCTTACATCCCCCACTGGGGTCCCCATGATCCTTCATGTGTATCACATCCAGATCTGGATCTGGGGCGCCAACGAAAAAAATAAGCGAAGAAGGAGCTCACATATCCTCAGCTCCGTCAGTTTGAGCGCCCAAAAAAACATGCCGAAGGGTCGAGCGCTCAAGCTGCAAGCTCCTGGTTTTCTCGATTTCTCTGTATATGAGGGTTTCCATGAATGGAGGATACCCCAAAAATGGATGATTCATAATGGAACATTCTATTAAAATTGATGATTTGGGGGTACCCCTATTTCAGGAAACCTCCATATCTATGCGTACCCTGGCAACCAACCTGAAACACATTCAATGGTGAGCCTGGAAAGCTGCTTTACATGACTCTTAGGCGTGTTGAGCCTAGTGGGAAAATGTGCAGATTCTGAACAATTAACGGTTGAAACGTGCCCAGCCATTTTGCTTGAGACCAAAGTGCTATGTGTTCAAACTGAAACAACGAGCTTGCATAATCAACATGATTTTTACTATACCAGCGCTTTGTTTGATATCAAGAAACACAAAACTGATACCAGCAAACCAATTGGATATGTTTAAAAAAAAAACACGTATATATGTTGTGTATATATATATATACATAGAATATACATGTGTAAAATATATACTGCACATATATATATATATATATATTATATATGGGTCAGTCTCACGCGGATCTCAGCATCCTCTCAAGTGGGTCAAGCAACCCACGCCCAGGGACTGTTGCCTCTGCCATAGGTCGCCTGTGACATGTGGAAAGAAAAGGTTTTGAGACCTGAAAAATGGGATACTACCAATGGGATTATCATCATGTTTTCCATATAAACGTTCCAAAAAAATGTGGGGCATCCCACATTTTCAGACAAACGAGTGAAAACTACCAGCTGTTGAAATGGCACTGGAAAAATCACTGGATGCTGACGTATATCTGATGCCAACATGCTAACAAATCGCGACTCGCAATCATGAGGATACGAGTATCACTCCTGAATATACAAGTAATGTCAACCCTGGATTAATAAACCCCTAGGTTGTTTGATTGGGGGGATACCATTTAAGTATCAGATTATGACATATTATGACTATTGAGAGGAATACCCCCTAATTGATAAACCATGGTTTAGTCTCATCCGGGGTTGACATTAGCTGTGATTCATTGAAGACGGCAGAAACAAGTATCAAGTCAATGTGGATCTGTCGACAATCAACTAGAGAAAACCAATCCATCCGTGGGCACTGCCCCTGTGAGACTTGAGTAGTAGCCCATTAGACACATTGGGTTTTGTCTGAAAATAGGGCACCACCAGATCCGATGGTTTATCATAATGTGTCATAATGTATCCATTAGCCTCTGGTAAACTAACATTGAAAATGGCCCTAGAAATAGTGGATTTACCCTTTGAAAATGGTGATTTTCAATAGCTATGTTAAATTACCAGAGGGTAAATTATGGTAAATTGCCACTTTCATGGGTCAATCGATATCCCCACTAAGTGCCATCCTGGTTGGCGCCATACTCCCGCACTCTTTGAAGAATCACCATTTTTGTTGGCTCAAAGAAAAACACCATCTGGCTTTGCCCGGAGTGGGGGTACACGTTTAGTAGGGAAATCCAAGTCATCTATCTGAGAGTTTCGGGTAGCCTGTATCCACTGTATCCCTTTGCTGCGTTCAAAACCCGAAATTCCGAAATGTCATATTGAATTGAATAGTACAGGTTACAGTTTATAAACCATTAGAATCCCCATTGACTAGTTCGTTATATCATGTTATATCTACCACAAAAACCATAGAATTCAGCCACTTTTTTTACAGCGTTTCTGAACGCGAGCTCGACTGATGGCCCCATCCTGAACCCCCAAACTCATCCTCCAAGGTGAGGCCTTCAGGCAGATGTTTGTTGGTTTGTTGTTTCACTCATCAAACTATAGTTCAGTTATGGCCATTTATTAGTTATAACTGGTTATAAATGGGATTATACATTCTATAAATGGGATTATAAGTACTTATAACTGGTAAAGGGCCATAACTGTTGCAACTGCCATAAAACCCAATTATCCTCGTGGCTTCGTCTGAACATATGGTAACCCCAAAAAAATGTTGGTCTGTGATCATTCCCCATGTTCAATGACCGTTTCTTGTGGGTATACCACATGTTCACACAAACCATGGACAAAGCCCGTTTTGAAGCAAGCTAGCCCCAAAGCACCAGCATAACTTTGCCAAAAAAAACAGTTATTTTCCACAAACCAGCTTTTTTACCCCATTTTCTCAATGCCCAGTTCTCGAAGCCGCTGGTTTTTAGTCAGGAATCCGCCATCCCGTGGGCCCTTAAACTTTTCAATGGATTGGTTTAAGGGAAAATTTACAGGAAACCATAGATTTTCCCATTAAATATGGGGTTTTCCTGTAAAATTTCCCTTCATCCAATCCATTGAACTTTGGGCCCAAGGACTTGGCACCTATGGCGTGAGGCAAATAATGATGGTCATCATCCAGGAGCATCAGCATGTCACCCTCCACTGGCCTTGGCGGCATTGGCAGATCGGCAGGAAAAAAACGCTGGAAAAAATAGAGAAATACCAAGGATATGGTGGGTTAATACCAAGAAAATGGTGGGTTTTTATACCAAGAAACATCCGGAGCTCATGGGATATGGAGTTGTTGATTTTTTATACTTGGCTAAGTTGACTGATACCACTTAGTGAACCGGATTGATTCGGGGGATATGACGAACCAACATAACTGGCAGGGCTCAGCTTTTGTAGGGTCTGGAATGTCATCGATGGAAAACATAGCAATTCCATCGAAGGGGACATATTCATACATACCCTCTGGTAAACTAGCATAACTATGGAAAATCACCATGTTTAAGGGGTAAATCAACTATTTCTATGGCCATTTTCAATAGCTATTTTGACATAACCAGAGGGTATTCCATTGTTCAAACTGGAATTACAGTTATGCCTATTAGAGTTGGCCAAGGTAGTTTTTTTCATAACTGGATGGGAAAACAAAAACAGGAAAAACGTTGTGTTTTTTTCATGGGATTTTGTGGCTAGTTGGTGGTTGACCTACTCCTCTGAAAAATGATGGAGTTAAAGTCAGTTGGGATGATTATTCCATTCCCAACTTTTCATGGAAAGTCATTAAAAATTCCAAGGTTCCAAACCACCAACCAGTTGTGGTGATTTATGATAGCTAAGTGGGTGAACATAACTTGAATAACATTGGAGTCCATGGGTTGGATGGAGGGAATTTTAGAAGAGTTGTTTTAGGGGAAAAAAGTGTCTTTTCCCATCGTTTTAGGGGGAAAGAGTTGTTTTAGGGGAACAAAGTTGTGTCTTTTCCCTTTTTTAGGAGTTGTTTTTACCTTTCCATCCTTTTTCCATGTCTGATGATAATCTTCCAGACTCATCCCTCACTAAACTAGTGATATCATATGATGCAGCCAACAATACTAATTATGTGGGATATTGACGGGCGCATCCAACAATGTGCTACAGCTACAGGTTTGCCCAAAAATGGGGGGCAAACAAGATTTTTTTAAATGGCAATTGAATCATTGGGAACATCATAAGCCACTCAACTTTTGGTGTGGTTTTCTAGGACAAACACTACTGGTTGGTGGTTTGAATCCCTCTGAAAAATATGAAAGTCAATGGGAAGGATTATCCCATATATTGTGCAAAATAAAAAATGTTTGAAACCACCAACCAGACTAATATTGCACTAGAATAATTCCGACTAGACTCTGATTGGGTTTGCATGAGCATACAGAACCATCAACTGGCAGATCATGGATCTTGGGTACAGTACGTGGAGCCCCCAAAATAGCTCAGTTGGCGTAGAAAACTCCAATTTCTAAGGTTTATGATACATATAAACCCTGCAGATCCACTAACACAGCTATGGAAAAATGGACCATTTATAGATGATTTACCTCTGAACATAGTGATTGTTCCATAACTATGCTAGTTTACCAGAGGCTACCTATGATATCCATGGCGTTTAATTTTCCAACAAACATCTCGTTTTTTTCGTGGGCACGTACAATCCATAACTCCGAACTCCGTTCTGAATCTCCACCCTCTGGGCTGAGGACTGACCCAGCTTTTTCTGAAACCAATCTGCGACACCAAGTAGTTTGGTGCCGGGTCCAAAGTCTTCCTCCATCCAATGCACCTGAACACGAGTGGTCAGGAAACTACTTCGGGACAGCACTGAGTTCTTGGGACAGCAGAAACAATTAAAAAACAAGAAATCGTCAACAGGTTGAGAAAAGTACAAGGTGGTGCCCCCTAGATAGCTAAGTTGGTTTATAACTCCATTGACTATGGTTTATAGGTGATATATCTATAGTTAATGGGGTTTATAAACCAATTTATAACTAGGGGGGCACCACCTTGTAGGGGAGTAACCGAAAAACGTCAACAGGTAGAATATCGTAAGGTATGGTAAAGTGTCAATAAGATGTGTCAAGGGGACAGTTAGAAACTCATCAAAACACCATGCTGATTTTCGCTGGGTTCGTCCCATGGCACACCGTTTTTCAAAAAAACTCAGAGTGATGAGTGGCTACTCACGATTAACACATGTTCTGTTCAAGAGCGACATCTTGAAGAGAGTAAACAATCATAAGTCTTCACCTTCAGTCAAGACTTGCAACACTATATGCTCACATTCTCTCAACATCTCAAACAACATAATTTCTTCAACACATCTTAAAGACTCCCCAATTACTCTGGTTGGTGGCTTCAACCCTCTGAAAAAAATATTAGTCAGTTGGGATCATTCTTCCCAATATATATATATATGGGAAAATCATCCCAATGTTCCAAGCCACCAACCAGATTGGGTTTGAGTAAACCACTATCAACCACTATTAACCACTATTAAAACCACTATTAAACCAGCTATAAATTCAACTGATCCCATCAATTCAAAGCTCCATGACTCCATTGCATGCGCCAAAGCTGGCGCCAACGTTGGCACCTCCATCCATGTCTTGTGCTCCGTCAGAAGCGTCACCAGGATCTTTGGCAGTTCATAGCTGCGACCTGGCGAAACGAAGCGATGGCCGGACAACTGGTGTTTGTTTGTTTACAGAATCTAGAAAAATGCATTGTTTCTACTACATGCATGCATGAATACATGTATATATATATGATGTAAAACATGATGTATACCATGTCATCATGTATCATTTATATCATATCATATCATACTATGTTAAATTACAGTACATTATATCATATTATACTCAATTACATATATACATATATATTGTTTTAAAATTATATATGATGATAAATACATCCATACACGTGTGTGTTCATCTGTGTATAGAACATGATTCAATATGATCCAGTGCTGTTCTGAAAAGCGGTTATATTGTGGTAAGAAAATCCATGGTTGAATCTACAGAAAGGGGCCCCAAAGTATATGTTGCATGGGATGTATATTGGATATACCCTCTGGTAAGCTAACATAACTATGGAAAATCACTATTTTCAATGGGTAAATCCACTATAAATGGTCAATGTCAATAGCTATGTTAAATTACCAGAGGGTATCTACTGTTGGATACGTTTATAAACCAACTTACAACTGCAGGGCCCTTCCTGTACATTCTCCTTCAAGCAAATGACAATGAAGCGCCACGTTGCGTTTGGACACTCACAATGCGGTCCCCCACAGGATTGTTGGTTATCTATAACCCAAGTGACTAGTTCTATATATCTACATAAGTATCCATAAGTCCTATAGTTATTAGAGTTTTCACAACCAACTTGGCTATCTTGGGGGCATCATCCATCATATCAATGGTATGTATCCCCATTATATCATGTAGTTATATCCCTATAAATTATTTATATTCTCTTTGGTACAGGATAGGGCCCCCAAGATAGCTAAGTTGCCTTATAAGTGGCTGTATTCTATGGTTTATGGTAGATACAACGAACTAGTTAATGGGGATTAATTCATGGTTTATAAACCAACGTTCACATCACTGGGGGGCCTCATCCTGTATGCATTCCCAATAATCATGGCATGTGTTGAAGGAAACTTTTGCACACGAAGAACCTCCTGGCTTGAACAATGAGCATCATGACCATCATGACCATCCCAGAGAGGATGAACAGACCGCGATGGGGCAATGGTTTGAGTCAAGAGGGGCAAATTTTACAGAGAAATGGATTGGGGGTTTCCTAAAATGGAAAATCACAGGTTTTAATAAGGGTTGATAATGGTCAATACTCCCTATTGATGGTGATTAATGGTAAATATACCATCTGGTTATTTAACATAGCCATGGAAAATCACCATTTTTATTAGGTAAACCATCTATAAACGGACCATTTTCCATGGCAATGTTAAATAACCAGATGGTATTTTTTTTTTTAAAACGTGGGATTCCATTTTAACCTATGGGTTTCAATACGAAGTCATGGTCCATGACGACTGGATGATGACTGAGGGCATGCCTAGGGCCTATGACTTAGGAAAGCCCCAGTTATTGCTGGTTGGTGGTTTCAACCCCTCTGAAAAATATTGGTCAATGGGAAGGATTATCCCATATATTCTGGAAAATAACACATGTTCCAAACCACCAACCAGATTGGGTTTATTAATCACTATCAACCACTATTAACCACTCTTAAGCACTATCAACCACTATTAACCACTATGAACCACTATTAAACCAGCTATAAATCCATCATAACCCAGCTGACCGGTGCTCCCATCGAGTAGCTGGGCTGCAACTCATCCTGGAAGTATGCAAGTGGTGATTTAGCCATATTTAGCCCACATTTTTTCACTGATTTGGAGTGTATAGTTCTAAATTGGTTTAGAAACCCACCTAACTATGGATAGAAACATCATGGGGTAGGTTTATCAACTAATATACACACCGAACTAATGGTTTATACACTCACCTATGGATTTGTTTACCCCTTTTTACCCCTTGACCAAGTGATTTGTTTCGCTGTTTCAGGTCAAGAGAGTCCATGATTTAGCCCTTCAAACATATAGAAAACAAACATTTTGCAATTGGAAATTCGCAAGAACAATGAACATCTTCGCTAGAAGCCTCCATTTCATAGAGGACTTTTCCGTTGCATTCCGTGACACCGAAGGCCACCAACATCCACCAAGCAATATTAATCGATGCCGCATCGATGCTGGCAGCCTTCACGTAGAGACTTCCGCGGGAGCGATAAAATCAATCGATCAGGCTTCATGCTCCTCAGGCTTGAGTTCTGACTGAATCGTAACCATATATATACATATGATATGGGTATACATATATATGAATAATTGATATTAAATCGATATTTTTTAGATCCTGAATCATATCGGGTATACATATATATATATACATATCTAGATCATGTTACACGCAAACAATTACTGAATCATCACTATTATGATAATGAGTGATCATCATGATTCATACCTACTGTGTTAGTAGGATACTATGTTTCTTATCATTATGACTAGTATTTCTAGTATGTTACTATCATTATCAGACTATTCTCATCACATCTTGTGACTATATATATATATATATATCATTCAAGGTATTTGGGGCTCATTTCAAACTAACTGGTTCCCACATACTCCCGTAATCTCCCAGGCAAGGTTGAGGATGGGTTGATGATAATCAATTTTGAGTATTCATAATGGTGCTATGTTTATTCCATGTAGATGCTAAAGATGGTGCCGCTTCATTTTTCATCCAATCAGCTAAATGCTTCCACTTGACATGATGGGCAAAAGGGCTTAGTTTTTTCGAAACGGAAGGACGCACAATTCAAAAATAAAAAAAAATGATGGACTTGATTTTAAGCTGATATTATGGTTACACGTCCCGGTTCAAAACAAACGCTGCGCTTGAAAATCCTGATTCAGAAAAACGATGCACTTGGGAGTTCCGGTTCCGAAAAATCGATGCACTTGGGAATTGCGGTTCGGAATTTACTATTTATCAAAGATCTCGACTTTAGCATCTTTGGGTCGCTCAAAGACAAACATATCAAATGAAAACCCAGGGCTCCACGCATAAATCGATGTCATCAATTCTTGTGGCAGCTCGAAAATAAGTTTTTGTTTTTGTATCTAGATGTGGAGTAACCAACAGGAACGTCATTAAGACTGTATCTGTATACTGTATACCCTCTGGTAAAGTAACAGTTCGCTATGGAACATGGCCAATTTATAGATTATTTACCCTAGGGCCCTAGGGTAAACTAACGCAGATGTGCAAAAACTATGGTTTCCTAGGACAATGATCTACAAATGGTTGATTTTCCACATCTATGTTAGTTTACCCTAGGGTACCTTTTAAAATGGCGATTTTCCATAGCTGTCTGAATCTTTGTTTTGGGATCACGCAAAATAAATGCCTTGGCAAATGATTATATTCCCATTAATATCCCGGTAATATCCCACTATATGCAGTTATTTCAATCACCATTGTATTTTCAGTTGAATAACAATAAATATGATATAATATACAATATGATATTATGAAATCAGAAATTAAAAATAACACTAGTTTCTCATAGTTTTTCTCTCTATAATATATATAATTAATTATAATTATATATATATATATGTATGATATTTAGGATACTGGGATGTGCGAGTATATAATATATACAGTATATTACTTAGATAGGTTTTATGATATTCAATATAGAGGTCAACTCAATATAGAGATCAACTACAATAGAGATCAACTATAAACTATTATATATTATCAATATCATAGATTCTTTATTTAGATACTGGGATATTATCATATATTCAGATACCAACCCCTCTGAAAAATATGAGCTCGCAAGTTGGGATGATTATTCCCAATATATGGAAAATAAAAACATGTTCCAAACCACCAACCAGATATCTATGATACTTATCACTACCTAAGGCTATTTTGGAGGCGCCACATTGTAGTATAGAACCGCGATCAGATACCAACTATACAGTTATGGCCCTTTGCCAGTTATAAGTACTAACAAGTCACCCCATTTATAGAATGTTTCTCATCCCATTGAAATAACCAGTTATTTCACTCATAAATGGCCATAACTGTGGTAAATTAACATAGACCCTGAACATCGTCATTGGCTAAATGGTGAATAATGGTTATTGATGGTTAATAATGGTTAATAATGGCCATAACTATAGAGAATACAGTTGTTTTGAGGCTCGGGCTGTGCAATAATCGAGTTCAATGCTGCACAGGCGCCTGCAGCTGCCAGCGAGCCGCTGGGTTCCGGTGAGAGATTTCACAACCGTTTTGCCGTAGGAAAATATGGCGGTTAACCATGGCGATTTAACCAACAAACATAGGGGATGTAACCATGGGATTTGTAGCTGATTTATGATAGCCAAGTTGACTTATCATTTGGTTATTAAGGGTTGATGAGGGGGATATAACATGATATAACTATAGTTTAGGGGCTTAATAAACCAACAAACATCACTGGGGGGCCTCGCCTTGCTTATGGTGGACATATGGAAGAAATGTTAGCAAAGCAATAGGATCCACCCTCCCCCAAATTTGCAAATTTTAGGGGTGGTATAAACCATCAACATATGGGTGCTTTATGACATTGCTTTACTATGCTGTACTAACATTAGCGGAGTTTATAAAGCAACAGGTACATTTCACGAGCGTCACTTTGCATGAGATAAATTCATATAAATTCCACAGAGTTTCTGCATCAGCTTTGCCATCTGAAAACACCACGTTTTGTCACCGAGTTCGCAGCTTACTCCACGTGTTCGAATGGGTTCGCCTGGCCTGTCATTACTTCCTTGGAGCTATTGGTTTCGAAATGTCAGCAAATCCAGGAAGGAGCTGATCGAATTCTCTGGCAAGTCCCCTCTGGTAATGACTAACATAGCTATGGAAAATCACCATTTTTAATGGGAAAACTCACTATTTCTATGGCCATGTTCAATAACTTTGTTAGTTTACCAGAGGGTAAATTCGAATGTAAGTTTCAGCCTACTTTTTTTTGCGTGGATTCTGCTAGCCTTGACCAAGGTACAGAAAAATCCACCAGATGATTAATTATGTCTTATCATCACATCCACGTCCTTAGCGCACGCAAAATGAATGCATCATTTCCTTCAGGCCTTCCAATCTGGATGGTAAGGATGTCATGCCAACGATCAGCAATGGCCTGCTCGTCAGTTGACATGCACTCTGAGTGAAACTCTGAACTCCTGATGGTCTGGGATGCTATCAAACGTATCCACAAACTTCTTGATATGAAAGTAATATGCATAAATATACATAACATATACACATACAAATATGAGTATACAAGTACATATAAAATATGATTATTATGTATATGTACGAAGAGGATCTCAATAGGCCCACACACACAGATGTATCTAACTGCGCATCAATGTAGAAATGCCAATGATACAAATGTCAACAATATCCACGGATGTATGTATGGAATTGTATGAATGGATGAATCTAATTACGAACAAATATGGATGTCTCTAATTTCTGTACCTTCTGGTAATTTATAGTAACTATTGAAAATGGCCATTTATAGTTGAATCGCCTTTTAAAAATGGTGATTTGCCATAGCTATGTTAGTTTACCAGAATGTATCTGCTTCTCTCATGCAAAAACGAAGACATTGAGGTTTGGATCACCCGCATCCAACAAGGGTCGATTCCTGACCTGTCGCCTCGTCTGATGCTGGCTCCATCTGCCTGGTAGGCAACGCATTGATTTCCCCTATTAGTGCATCCCGCCTTGCATGTGGTAGATGTATGTAGATGTGGGATTCACCCCCATTTTTACCATCAGTCATCACGAAACAAATGGGTCGTATAAACATCTATAAACCGTCCCCAAACGAGAAGTTTCTTGTTGGCTAAAAAACACTTTTTATGTGGTTTACAACTTGAATTATACCTATCGCACCCTGTGTAAAATCATAAAAATTCTCTGCCAATTCGGAAGAACTTTGCAAAACAACATGTTTCTATTGTCTCCGGCTTTTTGCACGATTTTTCTTCGTTTTAGCGCCATTTTGCACCGTTTTAGTGCCAATGTGCGCCCTTTCGTTCTTGCAGTGTTTCTCTGAGCTCCAAAAGTGGAAAACATGTTCGAGGGCAGTTTTTCCTGCCGTTTGACTCCCAAACCATGTCTTGTCCAAAACCCCGGAAAAAAAAGGCAACAAAAGTATGATACCAGTACATAACCCATAACATATGTATTAATATAATATAATGTAACCTAATATAATATATATATATATATATACATATTCTCAGAGTATGCCTTAAATGATAAACACCTCTATGGTTTCTCTATTGGGGATGGTATGCACCGGTCAGCGTCCCATATTCCTTTTTTAGGTGGTGCCCCCGACATCTAAGACTATAAAAGGAATATGCCCATTCAAAATCTGGTGTCAAAAATCCTGACTCAGTCTAAGTTGTTTTTTCAACTCCAATGATTTATGAATATTTATGAAACTTATCACTACAGGATGGTGCCCCCCAGTTATAAGTTGGTTTATAATCACATTAACTATAGTTATATCTACCATAAACCATAGTTATCGCAGTTATAAACCAACTTAGCTAACTATGGGGCACCACCTTGTACAACCTAAGGCTATTTTGGAGGCGCCACATTGTATAGAACCGCGATATGACCAGCCTCGATTGGACGATGTCGACATGCCCATGCCTTGCAACACAACGTGTGCGTGGAGGGACGACGCAGGGGAGAAAGAGAGAGGGAGAGATGCTCATGCTTCTACTTGTTTGGGTGTGTCTGAAAATAGTGTACCCCTAAACCCAATGGTTAATGATCATTATCCCTATTAAATGGCTATAATTGGGAATATACCCTATTTTCAGACACACCCGTTTAAGAGAAAGAACCCTGGGATGAATAGCTACTGAAAATTACGAGCTACTCAAATTTACGCAAACAAACGAAAATCGGACAAAATTGCAAGCAACATGAAGCAACCTCTATGCCATATGACTTGCAACCAAACATATGGATCCTTGCAAATTATATCAGGTCACGTCCTAAAGGACATTTCCAAGAGGAAATCCCTCGAACATGTTTTCCACTTTTGAATAAGGTCCTCCCTCGCTAAACGCCCGTCGACGTCGACTTGGATTTTCTCTTTCGCATGAGGACATCGGAAATCAAGGGAAATCCTGAAGGTCTTTGGCGTCTTTGTACAAGTGAATCAATGGGCCCCTAATTGAAAGGGCCTTCTGACCAGTGCAACGCTGTTCAGTTGCAGGGAAGAAGTCGGAGCAATCCACGAAGAAGTGTCACGGGGGTAGTCAAAGGGATATAGCGACGGACAAACACTTAGAACATCATTTGGAAAAAAAATCTGAAAATCGTCACAGCGGGGATGTTCTAAGTATGGGTTTCAAAAAAAGTAGTTAGAACATACCCAAAACCTATACTTA
>Ga0126342_10006833_pt1 | contig 20301 bp, 18 predicted proteins | sample Cyp1metagenome_FD_92528 | JGI IMG/M metagenome (GOLD analysis project Ga0126342, IMG submission 92528) | Coral microbial communities from Lord Howe Island, Old Settlement Bay, Australia - Cyphastrea 1 metagenome | ecosystem: Host-associated > Invertebrates > Cnidaria > Coral ...
AACATGATTTAACTATAGTATTCATGGGTTGGGAAACTCTAACCATATATAACATGATATAACATGATTTAACTATAGTATTCATGGGTTGGGAAACTCTAACCATATATAACATGATAGAACATGATTTAACTATAGTATTCATGGGGTGTATAAACAACAACCGGGGGGCACTTTGTATGAATCCAAATATATCCAAATACTTCCTGAAAAGGTACTGCGCCCCGTCAGTATCATAACCCAGTCATACCCGTACTTTTTCAGAAGGTACGGCTGGATCCATAGGGATTGGGAATGGTTCCCGCAAACCTAGGGGGATATATGATTTCGGTTCTTAAGAGTTGTTTATTTCTTAAGAGTTCGTGGAACATGTGGAACAAATATCGACAAAATGGGCTTTGTCTTAGAAACAATATATGAGTAAAGATGGAACACATGGTGCTGTTTATCAAGGAAAAGAAAGGATTTGGGGAATTTTCTCAACAACATACGGGGAATCACCGCAGCTGCTTGGTGGGGACTGGGGTAAGAAATGTTGATGTGAAACCATCCGGACTGGGATCGCTGAACCACCGTGTTGGTACTTGAACGTCGTTGGACCTTTTTGATCCTTTTTGACTCTGTATCCTTATGTTCAGCACAAACTGTTTCACTTGAAAGTGAAAAGTGGTTCTTTGATTGAGTGAAAAGTAAAGGCTCAAAACAGTGAACTTCGGCAGGATTTCAACCGAGGGTTTAGAACCAAGCTAGTCAATTGAGCAGTGTTCAAAACCCTGGTTGATGATTAGTTCATATATGTTCATATTAAGTCGGGGATTATACTAACCAATCCTATATCTTTGGGAATATCCAATCCCGAGCAACCAGTAAAAAAGGACGACACAGGGGGTTCAACACTGACAGTGAATAATCTGTATACACCAGCAACCACCTGATGTTGTGCACCCCCACGAACAAGATGATTTGGTATCGCTAGTCCAAGACCTAGTTCATTGGGATCTTTCAATGATCCTCCATATTTTGATCTTTGCAATTCTATGCATATTTTGTTTGAAAAATAACTGCTGTCCAGATTCAATTTCTATGAGTTTCTTGTGATTTTTACCATCAAGGATTTGGGGATTTGCCTCCCAGCTTGCAGGTGTTGCAGGCGCTGGACCGAGAGAACTTGACGCTCGGATCGGATCAATCCTGGTGAACTAATGGTCCAATGGTTAATCAAAATGTAAGGATTAACGGTTTGTTAATGGGTCAATCTCCGGGTTTCCCTACTATTTTTCTTGGTCTAGGACCACTGGGACCGAAAATAGAGATCGAAGCCACTGCAATCATGAGATACTGGCTTTGATCAACGAAGGGTACCTGCATTGAGACATGTGTTTTAACTGACCAAGCTGTCCAATACGCCGTTTTGGAAAAGTGCGGACAGCGCGGATTCAGCGATTTCAGCTTTTGGCTGGCTGTCTTTGTTCCCCCCCAGGCACCTGTTCTTTGCTACCCCTTAGCCCCTAATGTCATGAACATCAATGTCAGTGGAAACCGTATGTTCAATTCAATAGTGTTCGAGGATTTTCACAGGACTGGATATTACTGTACCATGCAACGAGAATTTACTGTATATACTAGGCTGGTAGAACACCTTGCTCCAGGTGTGGAATACCCAGTGACATGGGGCAATAGCCAAGCCACATCTGTGGGCTGTCCCCAGGAATCTTCAACGCTTGACCCGGGGGCATGAGAAGATTCGGAAGAGCATCAAGGATGCCAGACAGGCTACGGCAGTGGCATCTTTGTGAACGGGTGTTGTAACTGTCACCGGCACCTGCACCGTCTTGATTTAAACGTTGCAGACATGGCGGGGTAGACACAATATGACACATTCGCTATATGTATACCAATTAAATCCAATTAAACAGATTTGCAAAGAATATGGTTGATTTCTGTTTCACACCAAGTTCTTCTTTGAGTACTAGTTCTATAGTCTACATATATTATATATATATATATAATGATATAATTATATATAATTATATATATAATATATGTATATTCAACATATTGCGTATAGATATACAGAATAAGGTTTTAATGTGTTACATACGTAAAAATACATATACAATTGTTTGTAAATCAGTGTTCAATGTATATGATTGTTGAATCGCTCCATAATTGCCCACCAAGGTTACTCATCATATATATATATATATATATATGCATATTCATGTCTAAAATATGTACATATCATAATTATTTGTATTTTTTATTCTTGATGATTGGTATCAACCTCACTGCGACCTCACTGCAATGATCGCTAGTAGGGATAAGTATCCTAAAATACCCGTCTTTCACGTCAGTTAATTATTAGAATTTACCCCAATATACCCCGATATAATCAATGATTTTGTGATGTCATATGGATAAAATGGTGATATAATCTGCAAACCTTGTATATGGTAATCCCCAAAAGATAGAAATGTCATTTATCAATATAATTAGTCAACTATGGTTTATGTGGCTTATAATAGACAGGTGTGGAAGAAGTGCGCACCGTTTCGCAAGTCAAAAAAAAATCTGTTGGTATCGGACCACTTTTTGAAATTCAGATGTCGAAAAAGTGCACGCCGCTGTGGAGCGAATGAAGCACATTTGTATAAAGTTAAAAGTGACGGTTTCGGAGCACTTTTGAACTCAGAGAGAGAAAAGATCGATGTTGCCACATGGAGCCTTGCGTCAGATACATTAGCTAGATAGATAGATGGACAGGCAGGTAGATAGACAGATAAATAGACAGAGAGAATGACTCCAGGCCTGGGACGCCCTGCCCGAGTCCTGGCCCTCCGGGACTGCTGATCCGGATGAGGAGCAGCTGCCCAAAACACGTGCCACTGCGGCACCGTGGGCTGGGGATCCATGGGATTTCTGGGTATTGGTACAATTTAACCATGGAAAAACTACGAATTTATGGGATTGATATTATTGGATCTGTATAGGATTTATCGTAATTTCCTGATTTTCAAGGATGCTTTGGACGAATATGATAGAAATCATGGGGGTATCATTGGTCATTAATGAGTCATTAACCATCCGTATATTGTTTGGGGAATACATCCCAGGCATCGTAGGTGGTTTCTGTCCCATATACAATCCATATCACTAGGGTAATATATATATATAATATATATATATATATATATACAGCCTGGTTATTTGTAGATAATATTTGGATTCAACAACTAAGAATGGGGTTTCAGCAACACGCATTGGGTTTAACCAATGGAACAGGTGAATGTCATATATAAGTGGTTTGACCATCAATTTGATGATAATATGAAATGGGAAAAAACAATCATGCAGTATGAAATAGGAATTGAGCCGACAAAACTGGTGGCTCAATCAAAAACAATATGATGATATGATGTGCGTAAAATGGGATAACTACTTTAATCAATATAGCTGGGTACATTACAATGAACTCACTCACTGCTACTCACTAGACATGGTGTTAGGAAGGGGCATGATTTGCACATGGCATTATTTCAGACAGATTAAAGGATGCACGTGACAATAGGGACGGAATTTTGGAATTTACAGTATTGCATTGATTCCATAAGAAACCAGTTTCCGAATTACCTGCACAAGATGGAAACACCATGAAACACCAGAACGATGGAAAGCACCACTGTTTTTTGGAAACTAATCTACAATTGGCGTTGATTCCCGCATCTGTATACATCTATGGTAATTTACTGAGGGGTAATCCATGAAGTGGGGATAGGAATTACTACTCAAGGTGTTGTTGTGGAGGTTCTTGTGAGGGTTTTAGATCGTTCTGGCGGATTTGGGTATCAAACCAGGACAGCTGGGACTGAATCCATGGGATAATTAAGGGCAGATGGCCAGTAGATGGCTGGTAGGGATAATTAATAAACAAATGTATATATATATATATATATGTATAGTTATATATATATAATTATATATAAATATATAATATGTTCATAGTGTGAGATGATTTGAATTATTGCCCATAAACATACATACATATATATATATATATATCAACAGGTGTAGATATTATACGTGTTTAATTACTGTATATAAACAGATTTACAGAATCACAGTTGTATATCTATGTTTACATGGTGCATATTATGATTCGATGTTGGGAACCATACGATATCTGATTGCATCCACTTGTGTACAGCTATCCCATTGCCAGGCCATTTTTTGGGCGATGTCGATGTCTTCGTTAGTGAACCATGTTGGAGGTTTGGACAGAAAAATGTTGGAGGCTTCGAAAAATATGTTAAGTGTTAACGTATTATCTATGTTGAACACATCAAAAAATGATGTTCAAAACATCTGTTTTTTTGTTTTAAAGTTGCAGATAGTCAGATAAACCCAACTTCTTCGCCTCCAAATTGGTCTGCAAAACATGAACGGACGCCGATGTCGCCTAGGGAATCGAGCCATGCAATCTGTCTTGGAAATGCGGCAGATGGAACAGATGGAGGTCGCGCACGGTGTGGCCGGTGCCAAGTTTGGAACCTGGAACTTTAAAATCCAAACATGTTCATACAATACAACTCGTATATAAAACCGTAACCCCATTCCTCATTCTTGGTGGTGGTAAAGACTTTGTTCTTGTGGCAGCAGATAGTCGAAATCTCTGTTGTTGATGGTACAATTGTCATTTTTGTTGCTGTGTTTTGTTCATTTCTGTTGCCTAGATGTAGATCCATTTTGTACAGAAGGGCCGCTCTTTGGGATGCGTTTTTTTTCAGTGTTTAATTGCACGTGTATGTTGGCTGCTTATTTTTTTGGTAACATCTACAAACCAGGTGTTTTATTGGAAAACCTTCATCTTTCAATATGTTTCTTAGGTAAATCATCTACAAATGGTGGTTTTTCCATGGCTATGTGAGTTTACCCTTCAGGCTGATGCCTGCCTCGCGGCGTCTGGTACTCCCAAGGTTCGCCATGGGTGAAGCATGGGGATATTCCATGGGGATCCATGGGGTCATAACGGGATTTAACCATCAGAAATGCGTGGGTTCAAGTGGGATATACTGGAAATATCATGGGGATAATCCGGAGGGTATACCACATGTTCAAACAAACGCATATCACCTATGTGTTTGGCTGTTTCAGTACCAACTTGAAGTCTGAGCACATGACCCAGCAAAGCTGGTTACACCACTCATTGCTCAGATTATTCAATTCAACGGAAACGGAGATGCAACCAAATGCAACCAACCAGACCCCACTATTTATAGGTAAGGCAAACACACACACACACACGAAATGCGGCTTCTCATCAGAGTGTGTTTGAGTGACATAGGGGTTAGTGGTCTTTGCTCGAAAGTGAGAAGGGTGGCGATTTTGCTGAGACCTTCGTCAACTGTTGGGATGTTTGTCTTGCCTGGATTTCGCTCATTACCATTTGGTAATTTAACATAGCTATAGAAAATCACCATTTCTTAATGGGTAAATCAACTATAAATGGGCCATTTTCAATAGCTTATGTTAGTCTACCAGAGGGTAATTGGTGACAGCTACATAGCCTCCAAGCCTCCGTGTTGTGTTGGCGCCGCGTTTCGCCAGGACGGCACTACACCGTCCAGTGGCTCAGGCTCAGGTTGCCATGGTGCTCACAGTGATGTGGGAAACCTACTTATAAACCTACCATTTGGGGATGGTTTATGATATTATAACACCATATAACACCCATTTATATCCATCTATGGTGATTTTGGGAGTGGTTTATTGTTGGGTTTGCCACAATAGCGAGAATCGCAATCCTTGATTAATCATGATAATTACAAAACATAATAGTGATGGAACATTGATGAGCCTCATTCAACATCATCATGAATGTCGTCATCATCTTATTGCCATCATTATTTGTCATGATCAAATATATATATATATATAATGATAAATGATAGTAATTACTGGGTTCATGCTTAACTTGAACCATATTCATACTATCATTGATAGTATCATCATGCATTATCATCATACAGCATCGATGCCAAGGCCAAGACGTGACTCGGGCGCCGAGCCCGACGACGAGGGCCTGGCGTGGTGCTGCCCAGTGTTGGAAAAAGACTGGGAAAACCATGGAAGAAATATGTGAAAATCATGGAAAATCATGGAACATCTCTAGAAATGGAGGTTTTAATATGGTTTAATGGGGATTCTGATGTACAGATACCCTCGCTGAAAATCCACCATTCCATACCAACCTCCATTTACAGAGGATTTCCCACCTTGTCACTTTCCAAAAATATCTGGATGATGTCCAACTAAGGATGAGTTTGATCATGATCCCACATCGTGACGTCAACGCAAAAAGAGGAATCATCCCCAAATGGCCAATAGTTTCAGCTATTTTCCGGTTAGTGAGTTGTTAAATTCAGAATCATTCAGCCTAGTTACTCAAGGCACCACCTTGTGCTATCAGTATGTCTGGCCTCTTATGGATCTTCTGGGGATGGAGCTGTTTGGAGCCCAATGACCACCCTGCGGCGCTGTAGTACTCAAACGTGCAACGGAAAATTCCCTGTAAATGGGAGGTTTGTAATGGGAAACTCATCTATTCATGGGGGATTTTCAATTGGCATGTTAGATTACCGGAGGGTCAGATCAATGATTCGGCCTTCATTCATGTCAGTGCAGACTATTGCAAAGTTATCATCCTTATGTACAAATCGAAGATTACAAAAAATAAACAACAACGGCTACCTTCATTTGAGGATGCTACCACCTATCCTGATCTACGATTGGTACGAATGTAGGGGACTTGTCGATGTTTATCATCCAAATCGGTGTGAGCAGCAGCAATCAGCATGTAAACAGTTTAAATACTGTTGTAAACCTACATTAGATACTCAGCAAAGTACATAAACCCAAATATATATATATATATATACACATATAAGTATATAAGTATATATATATGTGATTATATATGCATATATAAATATATTATATACTTATATATATATATATATATATATTTTATATACATCAGTCTACATATACGTGACATTCCGCAAAGAAACAGTCCATCCCAAAATTATAATGGATAGAGACCACTCGAAGCGGGTTTTTAGTTGCTTTGAGGGAAATTTGATGGAAATTTACCCACATAGATGATAAACAAATATGGTTAAGATCTTCACTTATTTGATGGTTATCCTCTTGGTAATTCAGCAAACTTATGGACAATGGCCAATTGATAGAGGATTTACATAAGAAACATTGTGTTTTTCCAATGTTAAATGAACAGAGAAGGTATCACCCAGTGACCCAGACAAGATTCGAATTATGCGGGAAATTTCAAGGTTAGAAGAGATTCCTCGCCGAGCGTCGTCATCTTCATGGTATTTGCAGGTGGGCCGCTGACTCTGCCTGATTTTTAAAAAATGATAAAGCCTCATTGGTGGTTGTCGGTGGTTTATAAGCCTTCAAAAGCACCCTAATTTAGTTGGCAAGGTCGACTGGGGCTGACGCCCTCTGATTGTTAAGCTGAAAGCATGCCCATCATGAACCTGAATCGTGGTTGTTTGGTACTATGAAGGTGTGATTTGAAAGATCTTGCTCAAATAAGGATGATTTGGATTAATTTGGTAAACCTATTTTTTGTTTGCATCACTTCAAACAGGGGTATACCCAATCTTGAAACCCAATTGCGGATGGTCACTACAGCATTGGGTAGTTTCCGCAAGGTGATGGCCCCCCAGTCTGCCATTGTTGGCGTTGGCTAAACTGCGGCTATGGCACATGATCTCCGTAAACCACTGGTATTGGAATTTAAAAAGCAACTTGGCCAACTATGCAACACTACCTTGTACCCTCTGGTAATTTAACATAGCTATGGAAAATCACCATTTTTGATGGGAAAAACCACTATAAATGGCCATTTTCAATAGCTATGTTAAATTACCAGAGGGTACCATTTGCAGGGGCTTTAGCATGGTTGAAAGATTTCCGGAGTTTCAGCTACGTAGTGGCTTGACTTGTTCAGCCAGAGTGGACCTATATTCAACATTCTATTCAACATAAAAACAACATGTATGCAACATTTGTTCAACAAATATTCAACATATAGTCAACATTTAATCAACATCTACTATGAAACAAATATTATTCATCTCAACTAATATGCAGCATCTATTCAACATCTATCCAACATAAAAACAACATATATTCAACATTTGTTCACCATATATTCAACATCTATATATTCAACATATATCCAACATCTATTCAAAGTCTATTTAACCTGCATGTATATATACATTAAATACGTACATAGTTTTTCTATGTAATATATATATATATATATAATTCATATAGTATCATATATATAATACAATGTATGTATATATAAGTATTATTCATATAGTATCATATATGTAGTGTCATATATATATATATATATGTATATAGTATCACATAGTATTGTATATATAGTATCCAATATACATAGTATAATATATATATAGTGTAAATATATATATAGTATAATATTTATATATTATATAGTATAATATCTATTCCATTGTTTTTTGTTTAGTAAGTAGCGTTTCTATTTTCCAAATTTTGGTGGATAGTCGTTTGTTCGAGCCAGGAAGAAGCCAATCAAAGCGAGGTTCAGCTGCACTCGTTTGGGTTGAGATGGAACCATGGGTGACTTTGAGGGCTAGTGGTTTTTGAGTTTGCTTTCGATTTTGGTGTGTATATCATGCATACATGATATACACATACATGTGCAACGTTGTAGCAAAACAAAAAATGAAGCTCAGCATTTTGTGCAAAATACTGTCTGCACCGGGGGTCTTGAGAGTATGAATGAACCAGGTGATTCATGATTCAATTGCAAGAAATGTATGGAGCAGTGGAGCAAGTGGCTGGAAAGCAATGATGTCTTCGCTTGATGATGACGTTTTGGCTGATGATGAAGAACATTTTTTAACAACGAGCTGGATGTGAGCTTTGTTGGATTTTTCGATGAAAATTCTGTATTCACTTTTTATGATTAAGCTGCTAGGTCTCAGGATTTTGACGGTACGAAAGACCGCGACTGGTTTGTTTCAAGAGTATGGGACACCAAAAATGAATACATAGAGAATCAACTAGAGGGCTGTCGCACTTGGGAAATCAAGATCAACTATTATTGTACAATCCTGATTTTCCATCTATATCAAAAATAAATCGCCGTGGTGACTCCAAGTGAGCCGTTAAGACATAGTTGTGTTGGTAATTATAGTAGCATGTAGTAGCTGAAGATAGTGGCCGAAAAACTACCTGGTTTCATACGGGTTGTTGGAACCTGTGATGTGACAAACCCAAACCCTCAAACAATCTTTGTTTCACCAGAATGGCTTGGGTGGATTCAAAAAATAACTTAGATTGGAGGCTTAGATCATGAGAATCGTTATCATGGCCAAAATCTACCTGGTTCAATATGGATTGTTGTAGGCAATAGTAATATAGTAGGATGTATCTATAAGCCACAGCATGCATTGTTGGTGCAAATATTTCTTAACTGAGTTATAAGCAATAAATTTCCAGGTCAATTACTTGTTGCATGCAAATTATGGTGTTTCTTAACTGATATTTTGAAACATTCAGCTAAATAGGTGCTTACAAGATAGCAACAACCAGTTATCCAATGATTAGCAAAACAGTTGCAACATGCACATATTATATATATATATATTTCATATATATATATATATATATATATATGTATATCACATATATATATATACACATATGAGATATATATATATATACACATGTGTGTATAGCATATACCTCGATATGCTGGTTTTCTCATGTTCCAAACTTCCACTATCTTCCACTGCATAAACGCGTGTTCATGTTCCATGTACACCAGGGATTTAGTGGATAGAAGTGATATAAGAATCTGTTTCACCCAGTACTTAGCCAGGCCATTCGCCTGGAGAGTGAGTTGCCGAACCCCGCAGCTCAAGCGGCCGGCCCGGTGCCAAGGTGCCCGGCATCGCGGGTTGGATGGGGTTAATGAATGGATAACCAGAATGGTCACTGAGTTATATTAATTGCTATCCATTAATTATTAATCACTGAATCACTGTAACTGTAATATAACCTAACCAATTATCAATGATTCAGTAACCTAACTAATTATACATAACAATCGTTAATAATATATCCTTAATATTTCGCCCAGTGATAAGAACCTGTCTTATAATAATTTTCCGATATCACCAGTGATTTTTCAATCTTTTAACCAGAAGATGTGAGAAACCCAATAATAAACCTACCATTTGGGGATGGCAGTTACCCCCCATCAAAATGGTGATGGAATGGGGATGATTTATCATTGGTTTACCACATTAATTGTTATTTTATGGGATTATTACAGTATAGCACTGTGTAATGGGTTGATGCATTTTATTGTTATTTAATGGGTTTGATATGGATTGATAACAATAATGATCCCATAAACCGTTGATTATCCTATCTACAATGGATTCAAATGGATTAATAACAATCAAAAGTACTGATCAAATGAGGTTTGGCTGAAATTTTAGTGAAAAATCCCATTCGATCCATTGGCTGATCATTTTTTTGTCCCGCAGATTGCCATTTGTTCCAGCATATTCAGACACAAAGATGGTATGGAATGGGGGTTCCCTAACTTACATGGCTGACCTGAAAATGGCTTGTGTAGCCCCATTTTGGCAAGGCTTTTTATTATAAATGTGAGACCATTCAAAGGTTATCATTGAGGTAGCTGCTTTAATTGTTATAACATGTCGACATTGGACGCCATGTCAACCACTCCAGGACGCCGCCGCCGTGCGGAGTGGGACTCCTCAGAAACGGAGCACAGGGAGGTAACTCCTGACCGAAGCGATCAACAGCTTGTTACTAAAAACACCAAAAAGTTGCATTGGATTCTATTCAAGTTCGTTGAATTCACTTAGATTCTTGTACAGGTTTTTCAAGTTTTGCCTGGTTGAGGCAAGTGCTGCGAGATTTTGGTCAAATTTGTGTCAGATTTCGTTAGATGTTTGGAAGCTCCGAACGCTCTATCTCTGTGAGGCGGGTCGCTTGCCTGAGACGGTTCAACCTGAGGAGCTTCCATTCATTTTCAGATAATCAAAGGGGTGCAGTGGGAATTAGTTGAATATGTATGAGTACTTTATGGATGTTATTTAATATTTGATGATATCATATGATATTATGTGATATCATATGATGTTGTATGATATTATATCAATATTTTGGACAAGAGGTTCTGAATTTAATCAGTCAATCATATGGACATTATATGGATACACTGCAGGAATCAAACATGACTTGCTGGAAATCAACCATGTATATACTTCGATGATTTGTCCAGCTACAAACACGATTTGCAGAGGATTTTCAATTGCCACGTTTGTTTACCGATGAGATTTTGATGTTTTCGAAATCTAGTCAAGACATGATGAAGGTTTTTTTTATTTTATGTGCCATGGTCACTAGTTTGATTGGATTAACCCAGATGTTTTTCAGCAATGTCTTCGATTTATGTATATAATGTATACGTACACATACAGCATACATATAATATACTGCACCGATTATTTTTGGATTCCCACTCTATACCATAATTATATACCATGTTTTCAGCATGGCATGTGTTTTTAGATTAGGATATACTTAGGCCTGGTGGGGTACAATTTCTTCCACCCAGCCTGAAGCAATTATCGTAGCTGTGTTCTTGCCAGTCAGATGCCATTCTTGCGTCTTTCACACTTTTCTATAATCACACGCTTTCAAGCACGGACCTGTAGCATGTCAAAGTCTAAACTGCACTGAAAACCACCAAGAAAATTACGCTGATTTTGACCAAACATACATATTTTGGCCGATTCGCCCGTTCAAAGCATACATGTATATATATATATATATACAGATATAGATATGCATACGCATGATATACGTATTATGTCCCTACGAGACAAAATACAATGGGGGATAACTACCAATCAACAATCTCCTATTGAGGGTTTAAGCCTAAAAATTGGATAGACCCCCAAGTTCTGCTGATTCCTTAAACAGTGTCTCCACACTGAGGGGTTCTTACGGTAGGAGCAAAGGCCGGTGCTCACTCTGGGCGCCGGCATTTTTCTGAATGTTGAAGTGCATTTCGACTGCGCAGGCTCGCACAAAGTGTGTGTCCGCTTTCTGGGCTCAATCTGGGCCGCGGCATTTTTCCTGTAAATTTCCGTATAAAGTGGCTTTTGTGAAATGTTAACTTGCATTTCGACTGCGCAGGCTCGCACAAAGTGTGCGCCTAGGTTCTGGGCACGGCACTTTTCCTGTAAATTATTAAAGTGGCTCTTGTAAAATCTTGACTTGCATTTTGTGCGTGTAGGTTCTGGGTTCGGGCATTTTTCCTGTAAATTTACACACAAAGTTGCTCTTGTGACATGTTGATGTGCATTTCGACTGCGCAGGCTCGCACAAAACAAGCAGCGTGGTCTTGGGATCGGTCGTCCTCCTCCGCATCAGCATCCTCAGTATCATCATCTTCCTCCTCCTCAACCTCATCATTCTCCACATCATCCTCTTCCACCCCCTTGACATCATCATCCTCAACATCATCCACCTCCACCTCCTCTTCCGCAACATCATCCGCCTCCACCTCATCTTCCGCAACATTACCATCCTCAACACCATCATCTTTGACAGTCTCAACATCATCATCCTTAGCCCAGTCATCCTCAACATCATCATCATTCTGCACTTCATCATCTTCAACATCATTATCCTCTACATCCCGCACTGTTTGAAGTCTCTTGCCGGGATATTTTCTGATACTGGAACTAATGATACCATAAGATTTGGGGGCACCCTACTTCCAAACAAACTGTTAGATGTATTCGTCTGAACATTTGAGCATCTTGGTTACCTCTAAATTCCGGTGGTCTATCAGAGTTTTCGCAACCAAAAATGACCGAAAAGAAAACACATATCATACCTAACTTTAAAGTTTGTCGGTTTCACATGGATATGGTCCTAACCCGGAGTATAGTTTGGATACTGTATTGGATTGAAAAATGTAAAGTTTATAACATGCCAAAATGTTGACCATTTTGAGTGCCCATAGCCCTGGTTATGGAGCAAAATAACTGCTACTTCTGGATGTGAATCTGTGGTTTCCCTAAGGGTGCCCATTCCCATAGATGTGGTTGGACGCTATAATGTGGTGTAGGTGATTTAATGTATCACTGTTTTTGGCACCGAAGGGTTTCCGGCTTTTGGTTTAGTTTTATTGCTGAACCACTGATTCAGTGGTGAAACCATTGAACCAACCCAGATTGTCCCCAATCTTTGCAACCATGGTTGACAATGGTACCATGACTTTGACCCACTGCCATTGTTTCAAATCTCAGAGCTTAAAGTGTTGCTATCTAGGATATACACCTTCAAGTGAGGATAATTGGTAGTTGAAGGGTCTAGGTATACGTCTACTGTCAACCGTCCTATTTATGGTTTTTGAATCCTTACTGCGCAGGAGAAGCGCCAAGCGGCCAAAGTGGATGCCTCAACAGAGGCCCACAGGGGATGAACTCAACCATGCAGTGAACTAGTCCATGTTTTCACTTTTCAGCATAAATCACCATATCATACCAGACAAAAACTGTGATTTTATGTTTTTGTTGTTTGGAGGTGTTGGAATTGAATGTGATATTCTGTGCCTGGTGAGGATTGTTTGATATTTGTCACTGCTCATCAGGCGGATAAACTCTAAATTGAAGATTTGGAAGTATTGGAATGTTGGGAATGGGAGCATTTGTTGCTTTTATGTTTGTATACAATTGTATGTATATATATATTATATTATATTATATACACAAAATTGTATGAATTTATGTGAAAGTATTTGAATTTGAAAAACTAGGATTCATAGTCTTGTGGAAGGACACTGTCGTCTGATCGTGATAGTGCCTACGCATCAGGGATGGCTACACTTGCTGGTCCAACCCATCCAAAAAGAGTGACCCACCACAGAAGAAACAAGGCCTTCGATGTTCGGGGAAATATATATATATATATATATAAACATTCATATGGCAACTCGAAGAAAACTGTTTTCAAATGCTCAGGTAAGTCATGGTAAGGTCCACATACATGTGTTGGCAACATATATGTATATATAATATTTATACTTCTATTGTATTTATATATATTATATAACTGTGTATATATATAATATTGTATATATATATAATATTGTATATATATATAATATTGTATATATATTTTATACTAGTATTATATATTATATATTATATATACATCCAAGAGTATGTGCACTTTTCACCCCACGCATAGATGCCGGACTTTGGAGCCACCAGTTCCACTGTGGATGTCGGGACGGAGGTGCCATCTACGATTTTGACCGTCCCCCATGGGTACTAATACTATTGAAGGCATTGGGACTACTGAATAGGCTTTCCAAGGGCCTGGTAAAACCTACTGTGTTTGTCGGTTTCTTGGCATGTAACTTGCAGTAGATGTCCCTGGGTTTCCTAAAGCAACGGACCAAAATCATTGCTTTCCGAAAGGTAGGAACAATCAAATTGGATTGAATTGGAGGATCTAGTTTCTGTGTAATTCGTCCAGTCAAACATGGTTTGGAAAATGTCCCTTTTGGATGAACTTTCCCATCAAACCTCCATGACTTCAGGCATTTCTCAGCCATGTTGGAAGCCCTCGCCTTTGTCGTTAATGGATCAAAACCTTGGGGGACCCAACTCTGTTCACAACGAAATAGCTGGTAAATGGATTGGATAGCCATCCTCTGATATCCGGCATTTCATAGGTTGAGTTCTGAGCCATTCCCCATGTAATGATGGTAGCTTATGCCTATGAATATCAAGCCCCTTGATTCTGGGATACTTTGTATGTGGCCTGTTTGTCCTCCAGTCAGGCAAAGCTGTTTGGGGGTGCCAGAGGCAACGGACCCACGGTTTATGAGGCTATTCTGTTACGGTCTTTTTGATTTTCTTAGGCCCATGGATTTCCCACACAAACCCCTAGAAACACACAGAAACCCTACACAAACACCATGGATACCTACTGAAATCCCATTTAACTCCAGTCAATCCCCAAAGGTTCCCTACTCAAAACCAGCAGCCTTGGGCAGTCAGGGCCCACCACAATCCCGAATATGGGCCAAACAAGGCCACACCAACACAAACCCTAACCAACTATATAAAACCAACTAGAGCCTGCAACAACCTCACCAAAACCTAAACAGATCCGACTGAATGCTTAACAACTTAACAAATCCAACAAAAATCGCAAAAATTGGCCAAACCAAAGCAAACCCAAACACTTTAACATCAATACGTGCCTATCAAAATCCCATAAAAACTTAACAAAGATCCCACCCAAATCCCAAAAATGGGCCAACCCTCAGACAGATCCCAATAAAACCTCAGCAACCCCAAATAAACCCTAGCAAAAGACCACACAAACCTTAAAAAAAACATGTTCGGGTGTGGTTGTGGACAAAACCAGCTGGCAATGTGCATTTGCCAGCCACCCCTCTGTTTTTGCGTGTGGGCATGCTGTCTTGGATCCAAGAGTTTTTCTCAATAGGAAATCAGTGGCAGGCACCCAGCGGTTCATCCATGCAAAGAATCAACACCTGCAACAAAAATCCACAAAAATACCATCAAGCACCCACAAATGTGTCTCCAGAGATGTTTCTGGATTCCTGCATGGTTTTTCCATTGGCTTTTCCCAGCTGAAGATTTCAACTCTCGAAGGCCCAGAGGCAAGATAGCCCCGATATGCAACCATCCCATAATCCCATAATCTCAGCGCAGTGATCCATTATTTTCAGCTGTTCCCACATCATAAACCCAAGATATTTCATAATATCATAAGCCCATATATCATATTTCATATCAAGTGATGAAATGATCATTTCATCATTGAAACCCCAGAATGTCCACCTATAAACCTTGGACATTGCGGCGCCAGATGACACCGCGACCTGCACCCACGCCTCAAAGGCATGCCGATTTCGGTCGTTGCTGGCACGCTGCTCCATCGTTTTGGCTAGTTCCATTGGACTCATTGGTACCACACACTGCTCCAGGAGTGTAACCAACAACATGGCAAGATTATGCAAGCATAGGGTGCAACTGGCATGAAAATGGGATGAACCATGTCCACACCAACCCAAAATATGCGATTCTTTGTTGTGAACATGTTAATGATTTATATATATAATATATATATATATATATACAATTTCGTAGAAGTTTGAGCAATCTCCAGACCCCCTAACACTGACTACTGACTTGTTCAGGTACCAAACCACAATCAGAGGACACCGAAACCTCCAGAGTAAACGTATTTGCACTCTCCAGTAGCTTTTTCCATTGGTGCTGAAAGCATGGCGTGCCCTTAGTGGTCAATTGGATGGGGAAATCGTGAAACTCCCGGCCCAACAGTACGACAGCTTTGATTCATAGGTAACATCATATAAATTCATACAATATATCCATGTGATGAAACATGATGAAACAGCCTCAAGAAAGTCTGGTTCAGTAAGGGATTTACACTTCTTTGGCACCATTGCAAGGCCAACGAAGCCGTCGAAGCCTGCTTTCTCAACCGAGGTGCCAGCGGATCTGCATGTTCACATTGAGTTTTCTTTTGTTCTAGCCCAGGAGTCTTTACGTAACTATTCCAAAGTTCCAATATGTATATATATATATTATAGTATACCCAAAGCCAAATCATATCCCAAACTAGATCTTATCCCAAAAAAGATATCCCAAGCCGTGTATCTCTATCCATTTCGATATGAAAATTCCTCATCTCACCTGACCCCATGCCTGGCATGGACAATTCACAAAGTTCACCCTCTACCACTTGTATCATATATTCCATCAAAAATCCATATAATTATATCCTATAATTTACGGGTATATGATATCATGGGATATTCAAGTAATTCCCAAAGTGTGTATCAAAGTTGATCATATAATTACCACAACTACATTCCATTACTGTAAATAAATCCCAGTTAATCATATTCCAAAGTTTATAATATAGCTATTGTTAAATTCCCAAAGCGCACCACAACTACATCATAATTAACTATAACTATATCCCATAACATCCCATCACTGGTACTTATGAATTACATATCATTATCCCATCACTCATCTCATCACTGATAGTTTATCCCATCACTGCCATCACTAATCCCATCACTTCCTATTTCCCCACCTGCCAGGTGAGGGTCTCTAGATTTTATCAGAGCTGGCCTGCCCGCCTCTTGCCCACGTGAACTGGGAGCTCCCAGTGGGCGCTGCCGAATGTCAGAATAGATGCCAGAAAGAACGCCAGACCGAATGTCTGAAAAATTGCCAGATAGAATGTCAAAATGGTCCAGAAACGATGCTAGAATGAATGCCTAAAAAGATGCCAGATAGAATGTCAGAATAGATGCCAGATAGAATGCCAGGAAGAATGTCAAAGTCTTGCCGGACAGAGTGTCAGATAGAATGTCAGAATAAGACAACTATGCCATATCTACTCTTTTAACGGTATGTCAGAAACTATGTCCGAATTTCGTGAGTTTCACGGTAAAAAAATCACTCGAAGTAGAGTAATTGTCGATCTCTTGGGTATCCATTGTCCCTATCTCCAGTTGGTTGATGATTTACAGGGGTTGATATTTGTTTTATAATCATCAACCAAAGTTTGATGGACAAAATACCACCCATAAACATGGTAAAATTTGGGGATGGTTCGCGTTTTTGCCCTACGAACATTTCTCAACTATGAATGTCCTATTTTCAAATGTCCCATTTTTGAATGAATGGTTCGTATGGTTCATATGAAAATATGGATGGTTCATAACCCCTTCTTATAAACCATACTAACCATTCATTGAAAACTATTCCTATGAAAACTATGACTAATAGTTCAATAGTATGGTTCATATAAACTATTTATGTCCCATTTTCCCCCATTTTTTCATCAATTCCTGCAGGTCTGTCCTCGACAGAGGTGGCCCCGCCTGAGCCCGGAGGTGGCGTACCCCGGCACGGGCGCTGTGGGGGAAAAAGGTATGATTTAAGCATCAAAATTGATGACTCAAGGAGATTTAATGAGATTAATGGGTTTTAATTGAGTTTTAATGGTGAATTAATGGGATTCAATTGAATTTGCAGGGATTTTTCATGTTTTTTTTTGTGATTGGGATTTTCATGGAACCTAATTGGAACACAATGGTGATATAATGGGATGTCTTGGGGGTTATGGTTATAACCATGGTGAGTTCACCTCGACTTATGACTGGAACTGCGCCCCCAAGTATGGCTATAGAAAAAAACGGCTTAGTTTTCGTGGAAACATTTTCCAAAAATGGCACACGTTCTAGAAAACCTGTTTGGGTTTTCCCAAGAATCGCACGATTCCAGAGAATTATGCCGTTTTGGCCACATTGATAGGTTGATGCTTCATTGGTTTCTATGAATTCCTCAGGAATGACACGGCGCCAGGACTGCCCATTGCTGGGTGGAATTCTGGACTATTTGGCTGCTGGCAGAGTCGCTACTCGGCTGCATTCAAAGTCAAATACTCTCTGCAATGGTAATTCGATTCAAGATAGCTATGGAAAACCAACATGAATGATAGGTAAATCATCTGAAATGGGCCATGTTCATCCATTTTCAATAGCTATGTTAAATTAGCAGAGGGTATCTGTTTGCCGCATGGTGAAGTGAGCCCCGTCATGCGAAGTCTTTTGGACTGTGCTAGCTGGGTATGGGTCAGAAATGGTGAAACTTGGGTACTCTTTACCCCTTTTACTCAAAATGTGTCATTTTCTGGTGAATTTGACTAAGGGATACCAAGGGTTGCCAAGGGTACCAGCATGTTGCCTAGTCAGCTCCATAAATCCTGAGGATTTGGCCATGCAATGCATCTTCAGCGTTGGCGATGAACAGACTCTCAGGTCTGTGCTTCAACGTCAGGGTCTGAGGAGAAAGCATGGTATGTCGAATCGGCACCAGCACTTTAGATACTGCAGTTTGCCTACCCAAGACACCCAGTACATTTGTCTATATATAATATTATATATAATATATTATGATTATACATAATTATATATATATATATATGTATGTATAATTATATATGTAAATGTATATATGTATACATATACATGATTTGTTTGATCGAATCGCGACAACAGCTGCGTATTTAGGTTCTTCTCCATCTTTTGAAAAGTTGGTAAATTAGTGCAGAATTATGGCTTAACCAAAAAATAGGTTGGTTTGGAAACAGTTGTTTCTTTGTATTGCTTTGCGCGTATATTTTTCAAAACCATTCAAAACCAGTATTTTCACAGTGCAAAAAACGTTTGCGCATTTTGCTATGTCTGCCTTTAAAAGTATGTGGAATTCTCGGCAAACATTGGCACTAGTTGGGTGCGGAACAGTACCACAGGAGAAGGCATTCCAGATATTATGGTTGGACCTTCAGATAGCATCCATAGCGGGAAGACGTTTGCCCGATGGGTGGGCTACAATGAGCTACATGCATGCGCGAGTCGCGAGTCGGATACCAGTTACTCAATGATCAGAAACTGTTGTGAATTCAGCTGTATCAATGGGAATTTCCTAAAATGGAGGTACTGTACCATATAAGGCCATATTTTGTGGTGATATTCACTTACATAGGCCTCAAAAATAGGCCTTATATATGGTAGGTACCTCCATTTTAGGTTTGTCAATGCACACAGCCTCACTGGCGTCTGACAGTGAATATGAGACTTGATCTGAGAAACATTTCCACATTCCTCCCTTGAAAGCACAAGTTTGGCTGTTTACACTGTAGGGATAAAACTTACTCATCCTTCATGTCTGTTCGTCATGAAGCAAATTTACCAAATTCCCCCAGTCACTTTTGAGCATTGATTATTCATGATATTTCATGATCATTCAATATTTGGGGCATATCTCCTGTTGAGCCATGCCAATGTGTCGTCATGATATTCTTCATACCCCCATGGGCCCCATGATGCGTCTGATCCGGTCGCGAGTTGTGAGCCCAGGTTTAGACAGTGGCGAAGTTTGGTTGCAGCTGCCCGGAGCATGTGGAAGATTGCAACTTCAGATGACTCATGAACATCGCACAAGCAACATGTTGGGTCAACCGTAAGGGTTTGCCGAAGCAAACAAGGTTTCTGAGCTCGTGACCATTGGGTGGGGG
>Ga0126342_10006834_pt1 | contig 20301 bp, 20 predicted proteins | sample Cyp1metagenome_FD_92528 | JGI IMG/M metagenome (GOLD analysis project Ga0126342, IMG submission 92528) | Coral microbial communities from Lord Howe Island, Old Settlement Bay, Australia - Cyphastrea 1 metagenome | ecosystem: Host-associated > Invertebrates > Cnidaria > Coral ...
GAATCATCAAGAATCATCCGAATCATCAGAATCATCAGAATCATCAAGAATCATCAAGAATCAGCAGAGTCATCAGAATCATCAGAACCATCAGAATCACCAAGAATCACCAAGAATCATCAAGAATCATCAGAATCATCAAGAATCATCAGAATCATCAAGAATCATCAGAATCATCAGAAATATCAGATTCATCAGAACCATCAGAATCACCAAGAATCATCAGAATCTTCAGAACCATCAGAACCACCAAGAATCATCAAGAATCATCAAGAATCATGAAGAATCATCAGAATCATCAAGAATCATCAGAATCATCAGAAACACCAGAATCATCAGAATCACCAGGAATCATCAGAATTATCAGAATCATCAGAATCACCAAGAATCATCAAGAATCATCAGAATCATCAAGAATCATCAGAATCATCAGAATCATCGAGAATTATCAGAATCATCAGAATCACCAAGAATCATCAAGAATCATCAAGAATCATCAGAATTATCAGAATCATCAGAATCACCTAGAATCATCAAGAATCGTCAGAACCATCAGAATCATCAGAACCATCAGAATCACCAAGAATCAGCAGAGTCATCAGAATCATCAGAACCATCAGAATCACCAAGAATCATCAGAATTATCAGAATCATCAGAATCACCAAGAATCATCAAGAATCATCAGAATCATCAGAATCATCAGAATCACCAAGAATCATCAGAATCATCAGAATCATCAGAATCATCAGAGTCATCAGAATCATCAGAACCATCAGAACCACCAAGAATCATCAAGAATCATCAAGAATCATCAAGAATCATCAGAGTCATCAAGAATCATCAGAAACACCAGAATCATCAGAATCACCAGGAATCATCAGAATCATCAGAAACACCAGAATCATCAGAATCACCAAGAATCATCAGAATCATCAGAATCATCAGAATCATCAAGAATTATCAGAATCATCAGAATCATCAGAATCATCAGAACCATCAGAATCACCAAGAATCATCAAGAATCATCAGAATCATCAGAATCATCAAGAAACCAAGCAGGGAAGTCAGCTTTGCCAATTCAGGAATTGCTCTATACTAGTAGTGCTGTCCTGGCCTGGAGTCCATGTACCAATGGGAGAGTGATGCAGCATGCCCGCAGGAGCGCCTAGGGATCTACAGTTTGGAGCGAGGTCATTTTGAAAAGAGTCGCGTCTCAGACCAAGAGACGTGTCTTAACGTTCTCGCCTCATCGGCCTTTCTGAAAGGCCGGGATTTGCGTGGGACAGGGCAGGACACAAGTGCGGAAATCACGGGAAATCTGAGCCTTGGGAGGATCATTCTTGCACTTCCGCAGCGATTTAGAGCGATTAGACAGCATGAATAATTATTCATAGTGCTCAGAAAAAAAGGAGTCTAGAGTCACATTACGTCAGATTTCTTTGCTACCTGACTGGACATTTGCTCCACCGTGCTCCACCTTGAAACTACAGAATTGACTTGTAAGACTGCAGTAGTGCAGTCGAAACAAGTCGTTTCATACATGTTTGTTCTTACATCCACCAGTCAAATAGATGAAATGGAAAGTCATGAAGTTTCCTGCCTGGTTGCCTGCTGAACTTATGCATACTTTATATTACTTTATGACATGTCAAGGTCATGATTTTGCATGGCACAGTTTCCTGATTAAACTTTCTCAGCCTTTTTTGGGCATTTGCTCGTGGTGAAATCAGGCAAGACCAAAGAGGCAAAGGAACAGTACCAGATTGTCTCTTGGCCAAAAAAGAAATGAATGTCCTATTTCAAATAATTTTGAGACATTTTGGGGATCTAATTTTAAGAATCGAACCTCTTGATGTTTGTTGGAGATGATCCCCCAATTGGTGGCCAAGAGGAAAACATGATTTTCATTGATTCTCCTCAGTTTGTTCAATCCAAAGAAGCAGGCCTCCATGAAGATCTCGTGCAGGCAGGTTGTCAACTAACTAGTCTTTAGACGATGAAACTGGTTTTCTCATGGGATTAGGATGGATAGGGCCCCTTTTGCAAAGCATCCTGGTCATGCTCCCTGTATATCCATGATTGAAAGCTTCTTTACGGTCATCTCAACAGCGCAGTAAGAGATGTACAAATTTTGTATCCATTTTTTTTGCCCTGTCCGTTCCTTGTCCACTACTGGTTCTGTGAACCCCCAGCACACAATACCACGCATAGCAATGCATAGCACACATTAGCCGTCATTAGCACATGAGGTCACAATGTTATGCAATGTTATGCAATGAGGTCATGGAAGATGTCGTGGCATCTCGCCGGTCCATGGTGAACATCATCCCCGGGGAGGCGCTGCGGTGCGCAGGAGTGAATGATGCAACATTGCAACACTTGAAGCAGTTTTTGAACACTATTTGTCTATATGTTTTCTCAATGTTGTCTCATGTTGTTTCCTTTTTCTTTTATACTTTATACATCTTTATACGTTTTAAACATGTTTGCACAGATTTTGCTAACATCACGCAGCTGCGTACAGAGGGGCATGCTGATGTACGACATGATAGATGGCAAGACTCGAGTCACAGTCAGAGGGCTCTTGACCTACTTCAGTATTTCATCACTTCCTCCAGGCATATCCTGGGAACTTCTCTGGCTTTGTGGTTCTCTTTGCTACGGCTGAGACCGCCGGTAGGACAGGATCCACACTTTCATTGAGAAGCATTGCCCAGAAGCGATTCTGTACCTTTTCACCAATACTAGATATAATTATAATTCATATATAATACTATATATATATTGACTTGATCTATTGATATATTAATATATTGAAATGCATATTTCCACAATGAAGTCTAACTTACAAGTCCCTGGGTGGCCGGCCCTCCTTTCATGTGCGCATTGCACATACTTACATTTGTAGTTTTCAATGTTGTTTCTGGCTACGGCATTCGGAGAGTACTTGGTGATTTTACTTCTGTAGTCATGCAAGCTTGCGGCAAATGACCTGCCCACCGCGCACTCAATACACTATTTGCAATTTCTTGAGACATGTGTGATCGCTTCCTGTACATACTAATTGTAACTCGAGAACAGGGTCATTTTGGGGATGACCTTTTTTCGAAACTGCCGGTGATTCCCCAAGGATTTTGTCACGCGCCTGACTCACCATCTACAGGAACTATTTCAAGGAAGTTTGGCAGTCCATGCGTTTCTTGAGCCTCTGTCCCCGCCGGTTTTACTACACCACCTTTGCCAACGGCGTTACTTGGCAGAGCGTTGGATTTCCTCCAACTCCAAGCCTCAGGATGCAACTGGGAACTGGTGGCATGTCCCTTTCACATCCTTTTCACCTCATTGCAGATTCTCATACTGGTTTTCATGTGTTGTTCTGGCCGGCATGCATAGGAAGATATAGGAAGATACTGAGATTTGGAGATTGACACCCAAACTTTCAATATTTTCAACGGCAATCACATTCGAAGCTTCCTTCAAAAAGAATGGTTTCATGTTTCTCCATGTTGGCATGCTTGGGAGTCTGGACGGAGAATATCGAAGAACCCTGCGTCAAGTCTTTGAGGTCGTCACTTACAGCTTGTTCTTCCCGGCCGGAGTGGAAAAGCAGGTCGGATGAGTTCGAAACCATTTGGGCCATTAGGATTTGAACAACCATTGCAACGCCATTACACACTGGCATCATGTTGGATCAGCTGTTTCTTGAGACATCAGAACTTCTGCTTCCCCGAAGGCTAACTCTACCAGCAATTTGAGAAGAAAATGATTGTACGGTGACCGTGTTTCTTCACTTTCAAGATGTTTTGGACTACGTTGCATTTCGCTGAGGACCGGCACTTGATACAAAGGAAATTGCTCCTGAAACAGCTACCATCCCTTTGAAGCTCCAAAGCCATGGCTCCAGCTGATTTTTGCAGGTGGAACGACTGAAACGCTCTTTACTGTACTCCACGCTATTGAAGGCAAGCAGGGTTCTGCAGAGAGGAGGCTGAAGCCATCTAAAGCTCACAAAACTTCAATATACTTCAATCAAAGAAACAGTTTGTAGCTTGCCGACTTGCCGTCAGATGTTTTGCACCCAGACGCACCCAGACAAATGGTCATGGATTGACAGAGTGGCTGTTAAAAATGGTTCAGGCAACGCCAAACAACTCTGCACTGATCTATGACAGCGTCATGTGCCTTGGTGTTGGCAGTATCTCTTCTGACAATCACTGTGGAGGGGTCCACGTTCATCCAAAGTGCATATTCCAAGATTTCCAAGTCTGCAATGGGGCAACACGCCTAATCCCTTACCCCAAGTATTAAATGCCATCCATTGCCATCCTTAAAAAGACCTGGATTAAGTTTAGTATTGCATCTATTCATTTGGGGTCCCTCTATTGAATATGAGGGGGATTGGACTACTATTCGGGCAGTGTCCGTGCCAATGATACGGCCTCGTCCAGTTCCATTTGCAGGCCTGCTTGGGGAGAGAACTAAGCAAATAGCTTCATAGAAAACTAAAGACAGATTTGAGCGTGTCTTTGTCCTCCAGCCATGGCCATGTTGCAGTTCAGGACTGTTCAAGATGTTCTTTGGTCACTGTTTTGTGGCGAAGACTGGAGGGATTGTGCAGGACCATGTCACTCTCCTCAGGCAGTCCCACATTTCCCACGAATGTGGTCTGTATCTTTTGGCTGCTGTCGGGTCCCTAGCAGTGCGTTTCAAAGGACGGGGCAAGTTGTGCAGCTTGGTAAAGGTGAATAGTTCAGGCCAGGGGTCCCACAGTGTTTCGATCCCACTGCATGCATCCATTTCTAGTTCCACCGTACTTTTCACATCTTTTCACATGTGGTATGGTATTGCATGGTTAAAACTTGGGATGATTGCGCAAATTGGGGGATGGTCATCAACCCCTTACAGTAATAGGGATTCATACGTTCATTCATAGGGTCATAGGGACTCCCATCATAGGATGGATGACCATAACCCATATACTGGTACCATGTTTTGACCATAGCACATATGTTTGCTTCCTGGTGATTCCATGCATTGCCTTGCTTGTCTTCTGGACCCTTTCTTTAGCACCACCAAAAGCATAGACAATATGAATGCAGAATTCTTACTTCTACTGCTGTTTTGCAGCGACCCTAGGCTGTCAGAAGAATTGTTAGAGTCATTGCTTACAAATATGGATAGAAATGGATAGAAGAAATTGGTTATGTTGGGTGTAGAACCAACAAACATCTGGATCAGACATTTCCCGATTTGTTGGGCAAGGTGAAATTTGTGTACGACTTCTTTCCAAAGGAGCAGTACGCACCCGAGTACATCTCGGTGCACAAGGCTCCTGACAATCGCTTGTTCCTAGGTGAAGCTAGAAGCCCCAGATTTCATGCTTTTAACTTTTAAATACTGTTCACTTTTAACCTGTTCGATCTTATTACAAGGTTCTTGGATTTAATCTAGATTTTGGATGGTTGGAGTTGCTGAGGTGGCTTTGATTTCTCTCTGGCCTTTTCTGGTGTCGCTTGAAGAATGCCTTTGAATTGGATTGAAGGAAAAGAATGCAAGCCTGTTGGTGTACACACTTGAACTTCCTTGATAGTCACAAGATGTCACAAGCAAGGGAGACTGGCCAGAATAACTGCTTGAGTGCACTGTGAGGTGCTGGAACATGATCCAGCAAGCCAGAGAAAGTTAGAGACCTTGTACAAGCTTTGTATCAAGGACTATGGCAGATGCAAATGGAAACCAGAGTTCAAGCCATTCCTGATTCCTGTTGCTGCTTTATCCGTGTGCCTCGGAAAAGGAACTCTTTGCTCGCAGGACTTGCTTTGCACTGAGCGTATCTATCAGCTTGTCCAGAGGTACACTGATCTCGCAAGGCAGCTGTGGCGCGAAAGGCTTTTGTAGAGTCTGTAGAGTATACAATTGGAACATGTTTCACCGTACATGGAGAGAGGTACGAGGAATTAAACAGATTAAACGATGTATTCCCAAGGGTCCGTTCCGGGTTCATTCCTGGTTAATCGTGGTTCTAGACCGACGTGATGAAACACATCCACTCGCAGGAGAAAGTACTAAGTAATCTAAGTAGGAATCAGGTTTTACCTAGACAAAATGTCAGGCTTTGAAAAAAGGGGTGGCCAGAAAGTGTGCGTCGGCAGCGGCACCAATGCAGGATGTTCTTCGAAGACTTCTCAAAGATTGCATTGGGAGAAGTGGAGCCCAGATTCAACGCAGAGATCAGCAAGGCGACTCAACTGCAGTATTTGGAGACTCGAATAAACAGCAGCTGGATGGCTACAGAAGCCGCTGAATTCGGAGTCTTGTAGACAGCTCTCATTTGACTCGTGTCATTGTTTGTGTGAGTAGCTGGTGATTGATAGGCGGCTGGAGTGGTGGCGGAAGTAGCACTTAGAACTTCTGGTTGTAGTATGTCATAGCAATGTCATAGTAGTGGCAGTAAGAGAGCAGTAGAAGAACTGAGCAGTAGAAGAAGCTGTGGCAGCACTTTGCAGTACCGGTAGCAGATATACTTGTTTGTTCTTCCCTTCTGGTCTTTCTTCTGGCCTTCAATGCTGTCATCATCATTAGTAAAGGCGATCGACCGATCTTGTGCTGACCCTCAAGATCGTCAGATTCTGAAGATGCCACCTGCCTCAGACAGACTGCTGTCTTTACATTGATGCGTTTGGTTGTTGCTGAAAGTTTGCACTTGTTCAATCAAGCTGAAGATTGCTCCCCAAGAATGCTCTCAGGTTTCTGACTTTCAACCATAGCATTTTGCTGACAAACTTCTTCAAGGAGCTGAGATGAGCTGAGTGACAGTATGATGGCCTCAGAATGTCGACTGTGACTCTTGCTTTTAGATGCTTTTAAGATCTTTTAAGCACATCTGAGATTGATTCAACTTTAAAAGCGACAGTTGATGCCACAGTCCTCAATTGAGCCGCAGCTGTGCATCAATTGTTCGTGATTCGCTAGTTTCAGGCCGTTTCTGGTCTAGTCCTGACCCTGTTTCAGGAGCCAACTCCGGGTGCTTTGTCCTTCCGTTTGAATCCGGCCATCGCTTTGAAAGATAGACCCACGTCGCTGTACCCAGACACTTGGCATCAAAGAAAACAGCAAATTGAATGGATTCAAAGATTTGAAAGGTTCAATCATGGCTATACTATGCTTGACTGTTTTATCTAAATTAGGCTGCATATCAAACATGGCAGCAAATATGTCGTTGTAACGAGAAGATTCAATCTCTACATTGGCTTATCCTCCGTTTCTTCGATGTTCTTCATGTACATATGTACTGCCTTTGTATGCTTTCTGGTTACTCCCTCGAAGATTCGTTATGACCCCACTTGTGATTTCTACTATATAATCAAGTTCATGTTCCCACATGTTTGCTGTAGATGCCGTTCTTTTCACAAAGGAGATCCCACATGGTCGAGATCTCAGTGGATGAGAGTTGGAGGTGTTGCTCATTTCTATTTCCCACCGTCCACAAAGTACAAGTAGGAGAATCTTGCAACGAAACACAACCGAGTGATGACTTTCTGACGAGTACTTGTAGATTTGGGCTGCAAAGCCAGAACTCAAGGCATTTATCTGATCTGCGGCCGGGATTTCATGGGCTTCCACACCCGATTCCGAGATGTATCACGTGGCGGCATCAGGCAGGGGACATGGAGAGTTTCTTTCGCAGGTTTTACGCAATCAAGGCTTGTGTGGTTTTCGCTCGGCCCTCTGCAACGGTAGAACAGCTGGGCCATGGTGGGCTGAAGGTGTGCAGGAACATAAATCCGATAAATCATAATGATGTGCTTACTTGTTCCAAGATGTTCTAAGTATGTACTGGTGCCACTGCATCGCGTGTGTTGACTGTCGGACAAAGTTGAAGTCTTTAGTCTAGCAGAGTCTAGCAGTCTAGCATTCGAATGCAAGCCCTACTGTGAGGCTGGTCCTCTCCCGTGACAAGACCACCTACGAGCGAAACTTTGCCACGCTCTTTGAAGACGCACGGTGTGCAAGGTATGCGCTTCTACGATCAGAGCCGTTTCGTTTTCTCATGTTTTTTTCTCTTTTACCAGAAAAATGCCGTTTCTAGGATCTCCAAGCGACATCGGTTCAGAGAGAGAGAGAGTCAAATTTGATCAAATTCGCAGATTGCTTGATTACGTACATGGAAGATCATTGAAGATCTGTTCAAACTTCAGGATGCTTTCAGACTGGCTGGTGCCATTTGAACGAGGAATCAGCCTATCTGAGGAATGCTATAATTTAGCGTTTACACAGCAGTACAAGAACAAGGACAGAAGCCTCCACCGCTCAAAAGGTGTGGTCATCAAGATATCTGTAACCCTCATCTTTGGCCAGGTGTTTGCTGCGCATCATTCAGACTTATTGACAACATCGCAGTTTCCTGATCAGATATCGGTTCGAGGCAGACTGCGAACCAAACGCAAAAAGTACTTGCCACCTGCCAACCCCTAATGCTTAGTTTAGTCAGCCTTCAAGCCGCAGCACACTACCGCAGAACAAGCCCATATGAGATTGGGAAAATGGGAGCAGGTTTCATTCTGGAACAATGTTACCAAAACAACATGTGTGGAGTAGATGAAGCAGTGATGGTAATTGAATGCAGCGTGTCACTGCTCTGTCCGATTCTTCTGCAGGACATTCCAGAAGGCACTGCGCACTGCTGAAATAGATTCAATACAAGATCATTTTGAAGCTAGGGAGTTGGATTTGCAAGCTTGTTGTTTTCATGACTACATGGTCAAAGACTCCTAAAACAAATCTAAGCAGGTAGATCTCTGAATGTTGATTCATGTAGTTACAGAATTCGCAAGCTATTCACTAGCGCATTGCCCGCATATTGCTGTTGTACCCGGTTTTCTTACCCGGAGGACTGTGCAAGTCATCAGTAGCACCCCCCCCATATAGCATCACGTAACCATACACAAGCCGTCAAACCCTTCTTGCTTTGACCAGAACGTGGTGCCACGCAGTCATACAGATCTGCACAGATCAAAGAGACCGCAACGTTCTTGCGTTGTGAGGTGGATCGAAAGGTGTGATCCTTCCAGACCGATCTTGGCCCAACAGCAATGGCGGCAATGTCGCTCAGCAAGACAAGTTGGCTCAACAGCCTCTGATCGGTGGTGAACTGTGTTTCTACAATTGTTTCTTGCTGTGTTTTGTAGATGCAGTTTTACTGATTCCGTTATGAGTTGTAGACCGGAAAAGTGTTGTCGTTCTGGTAGGTTAAAAGGCAAGACTACTTCTTTCGTTCAAAGATCTCAAAGATTGTGATGCTACTTGTATGTGAATCCCGCAGTTCTGATTTCTTTAGGCATTGGACAACACGGACAACACGGACAACACGGACAACTGCATACAACTGTTGTGTTGCAGCTCGCTGGAACCCGCTGCAACCCGATGCCTACAGCGTCTTTCGCTCAGGTGGTAGCTGGCGCTTCGATCCAGGGCCCTTTGGGGATGAGGCTCTGGGGCTCGGAAGCGATACCAGGATCCCAAACCCAAATGGCATCGGATGGCCACATAGCTCCGGGATGTTCCAGGGTCAATATTTGGCCGAATCTTATGTATGACATCACAGTGAAATTCATAGGTTGAAGATGAGTTGCAATGCCATGTTTGGTATGTTTGGTGGATCCATTCCAAACCTCGCTCCATTTGCAGAGGTCTTGCTTCACGCGCTACTTGGATGCCTTGCTGGATTGCATGATGCCAGAGCAGAGTGGCATCTATGCCGGTCCACATCTTAGTTTTTCAGAGAGATAAATGAAAGCAGAGAAATAACAGTAGCTAAATAGTTCTGATGGAAATGGTTAATTCATGCCGTGCTGATGCTTGGAGTGTAACATAGAGTCAGGATATGTTGAAGTATGTTAAGACCATTTAAGTCATGAATGTAGTCGCGTGTTTTTAACGGGTCATGGGCAGCGAACAGAGCACCAAAAAGAGCCAAGCTTCATTGTGGCCTTGCTTGGACTTTCTGATGGTTCAGGAAAATCTATGAAAATCTTACATGATCTTACATTCCCGATCGCGTATCCGTTGACATGACTCCAGACTACAGAGAGGCTTTGCCCTCCAATTCCCTGCCCTGTTTCCCTGTACGTGGCCCATGGTGACATAGCTTGCAGGACATTTGAAGGGTCGACCAGAGATCTTGTTCTTTGGTCCTGACGAGAATACTGCAGGCTATCAAATACCGTTGACATGGGGACGGGTCTTGATGGGTGGCTGACCGACTGAATGGGGTTGTGTAGTTGCCTAGCGGTTGCACTAATTGCACTATGTGTTGCAAGTGCTCACGCACTGGAGAACACGTTTTAAGCATTTGGTTGCCACAAGATGAGGGGAAAGAATGGATGTAAAAGGATGATTCTGCTCTGTATATGCTCGTCGTTCTGTTGTTATGTTGCTCCATTGGTGCTCAATGTTCTTCATTCCTTTAAATTGTGTGCAGGCTTCTGGGGAAAAATTATGCTAACATTCACTTGTTGATGTTGGTTCAACTGTTGTGAACTATCATATTCATACGTCAAAGTCAACAAACACGCCAACCCCCTAAACAAACAAATAATGCCCTCATTCAAACTAATCTTCACCAATGAACTTTAGCATCGCGTTACCCCTGATAGAACCGATAAAGAATTCATCAAAACCAAAGAGCGGGCATTGAACATCAACATAGGGCAACAGAAGATCATTCCGATCGTACCAACCAATGTGCAAAGATCTACTCCCCCAGGACCGTCACCGTCCCTTCTGACCAGTTTATACGGCGTACGGGATCCTAATTTCTATATATATATATGTACATATATACACATGGTCAGCGCTTCGACTTCAAGAAGAGCAAACCCGGATACTGTAGCAACCCTGCCGGAGGATATCAGAATCCATAAGTGAATGCGTCATCAAAATTTAAGAACATGAGGCAAGGACCCATGCCCTTTCATTTGGGGTGTAGCATTATCTATGATGCATTACAGCTTACTATTGTTGATATAATTATGTTATATTATGTTGGTATTGTTATGATTATCCTTGTCTTGATTGAACTTGCCATCATTGCGATTATTATGTGACCAAGATCCCTTGAGACAAGTTGCTTCTGGATCCCCAGATTATTTGCCAATTGGCAAGAGAAGAGTAGGAGGTCCAAGGCAGCAACGGGGACATTTCACCAACAAAACCAACATGAACCAACCCACCGCACCAAATGACTCTCGCACACCAGTTTGAAAGCTGTGGTAACTTGGGCCCACAGAAAACGATGCATTTTATACGAAACCTTCCCAAAGTTCCTGTGTAGCAGAAACCTGTGCAAAACCCTGAAGTGGCGGGACTCCACTGCAGTGGCAGGCTTCATGGATCTTGGCGCAGAGCATGCAAGGGAGTCTTGACTGCAAAAATATGTCAAAGCTGAGCAGACCGAAGGGTTGTTGATGTCAATGTGGGTTTGTTCCAAGAATTTCACAACTTGAACAGAAAAGCAAGAATACGGAAAATACGGAAATAAAGAATGCACCTTAGATAGATGCAAAAATAATCAAAAATAACAGATGCAGAAAAGATAGAAATGGCCAATGCAAGTAATGGAAACCAACATGCAGCGTGCAAAACCACTTTCTAGGCCTTTCAATTTGTTTCCATTGATACTAGGTGGCTTTTGTAAATATTGTTTCTTTTCTTGCCGCCTGGTTGATGCTGCCTAGGTTAGCTTTCTATTTGTTTTGAGTATGTGAACTCAATTGCTTTACGTTCTCCTTTGCACATGCACTAATTGCATTTAATTGCATCACGTTGTGTATGTTTTTCAAGACCATTGTTTCTGAAGTAGACCCACAAGGGGCCAACACAAGAGTTTGTTGTTGTGCATGTTTTCTAACCGAACCTATTCAAAAGGGCGCAGAAGCCAGCCTCAGGCAGAACTATTTTGCAGAAGTAGAATAGTGAAGGGAACCATGCCGGTGGCAGCCCTCCGCACTGCAATGCCCCTGGCTGTGAGGTGAGAGGATATCCTTATTGGAAGTCTCTGACTACTGGAAAGAGTGTGGCTTTAGGAGGAGTCCCTCATGATACCTATGGCATGACCACCCAAAGCGAAACTTGGCCCAATGAAGCAATGGCATGGAGATTATAAGTTTCTGAATTGCGCTATGGATGGCTATGGTATGCTATGAGTGTTCCCCTATATTCAGGATCATGACCGTGGCATTCACAGGCCCAGTGTCCTTATGATTTTTACCGGCACAACAATTTGGGTATATATATAGCCGGTATAGGGGTCTATGCTGTCTATGCTGGCTGCTCATTCAATCTCATTCATACCGTCAGTATAAATCTCATGTAGATTTCGTTGCTTAGGTACATACCTATGTCACAGAGCTTCTCAAAGAATTGGGCGAGGAGGAGGATAAGATCACAAAGTTTCAGACTGGCGGTCCAGACGGAGATCTGGGAAGCAATGAAATCCTGATCTCCAAAGACTTGATTCTCGGCTGCAGTGCTGCGTTAGAGGGGACTTGGTGATAGGAGTGGAGATCCTAACAGTTTGTCTTTAAAGCAGGTTGGTACGTCATTTCCCCTCTGGTCAATTCGCTCCCAGATGATTTCTGTTGGGAGTCTGGAGAATGTCTCGCGCGCAGGAAATTCACTGCAGCAAATACTTGCCTGTTTTGACTGATCCTCCCAGTTGCTTTTTGCTGCCATTTGCACTGCAATTGTATGAAATTTATGAAATTACTACCTTTCTGGGTCGTACCCGGTCAAGTGCCCCTGCGATCCCTGCGATCAAAGGACCATCGGCATCGTCGACGGCTCTGGCGTCCTGTATGACCCCAGCGGACTGTCGCGTGCGGAGCTGACCCGCTTAGCACAGCGGCGTGACTTGGCGGAGCACAACATCGACACAACATGCACCGGCGGAAGAACGTCAAGGGACGCAATGGATGGTATGGCACCGCATAGTGCATCCGTGTGGATCATATTAGTTATTTATCTATATATATATTAATATATAAATATATATAATATATAATTATATAGCAGATGTGATACGATATGATTGCGATATTTGAATCGTAGATCATCCTGCGACAAGGCATGGAATCATTGCACATCATAAAACAACTAGTCTGTCACAGGTTAAAACTAACATGTGCTCATCCAGGTGTGCCGGTGAGGGAGTTCAATCGCTGCTTCTTGGGCAACGGTGGCTTCCTTGTGATACTTGTCATATGTTGTGCGATGCTTCCAGCTCACCCAGAATAGCAGCTAAAGATAGCTAAAGCCTCATCAACAACACGCAAGACGATTTTTGACGGACCTATGTGGAGTGCGGGTTTCAATCGTGTCAATTGGTTGGCCCTGTTTGTGTTCTGAAATCACTACACTCTTGGCAGTTGACCTTTGTGGTCCACTTCCAAGATTTCCAAGGACTGTGGAAGAGACCAACATCACTCTGCCCGACGGCTCAACATGGCTCTCGGGCGCCGAGCTTCGAGATAACTTTCATTTGACAGAGTATGCCAGTGCAGATTTGTCCCTCGCACTTCAGCGCATGGAAGGCCAAACATGTCCAAACTTGCCCCAGTGCCGACAAATTCTAGTAAGATTAGTAAGGGGCAAAAGGATGTCATAATGGAAGGTTTTGCTGGAGATGGTGTGTTTCTATTTGTGCGCAGTTATTAGCTCTGGGATGCCACAGATCAAGCAAGGTTCAGTGTTGAGCCGATCTTGAGGTTGGACGTAAAGGGCAAGCACATGCAGGCAAACACCAAATGTAGCGATTCCTGTACTCAACCATACCATCTTTCAATACCATTAACATCCTTTCAGAACATTTGACCATAAGTCACTGCAGATCACTGCAGAATCTATGGAACTCCCGCCTGACTTTTAGGTTTGTCCCCTGCGGCGGAAGACCCAACTCAGTCCGCATCTCAGAAATACCTTGCAGTGCGGGCTTTGACGTTCAGTTCGTATCCAAACAGCTGTCCATGTTCACGTATATTATATATACCATAATGTTCGTATTGGGTCAGGAGGCTGGTAGAATCAGCCAGATGAGTTGCTTATGGTTGTTCATTTGGATCTTACTTTTTGTATCTTTTTGTATCAAATCGGCAAGGACCTAAATGAATACTCAAAGTGTTTTTGTGTGGTGCCTTTTCCTGGAATTTAGATTTGATTAGTGGCCTGCAGATACAGAACTTTGAAGCACAGGGGAATTGTCAGATGTCTATTTAGATTCAAACGCAGGGGATTAAAGCCCTTCTGCTTTCACTCGCGACCATTCCTGAACATTCTGTCACCATTTGTCACCTAGTGCTTGTTCTGATCATTTCTTTGCGGTCCAGGGCACCCTCGCAGGTTACTACAGACAACGTGAAGCGCCTCTTCACGTCAGATGGAAAGTAGCTTGGATGCAGTTGAACCTCAAGCATGAGACATTTCTTTCTGCTAGGTGCACCGTATGTGTATACGTAGTATGTAAATGTATATAATATTATATAATGTATATAGAATTATCTAGAGACATTAAAGTACATTTAAACACAGTATATAATCATATTGGAGGATTGTAACAAGCAATATTCGTGCGGGGCGACGCAGAGTTCCCTCAGTCTTTGGATTCTCTTGACGTTGTAAGATTGCGCACTGGTAAGGTATGTGGTGAAAAAATATGAAATATGGCATGAATTTCACCGCTTGCAGATGTAAAGGCAACAAGAACTCATGCAATCTATATACTTGATTTGCATTGATTTGCATTGATTTGCAATACAACTGGACCAAATAAGCCTCGGGTAAAATTATATTATCATAATATGGCTGAAGTTTATGTTTGTTTTGTGCTTTGATTTGTTTGTCCTAAACTGGTTTGTATTCACACTTTCTTTTTGTAGGTATCATGCTACAATATGTGTCAACTGAGGAAAGTCGTTACGAATGCGCACAAATTCATCCATGCATGCATGCATGCATTCATTCATGCATTCATTATATAATTCACAATCACACCATGATTACAAGGTAAATAAATGTAAATAATACTTACAGATGATGACCATGCTTTCAGGGCAAATACACCTTGACCCGGATAACGCATGATAAAGTGATGGAATTGGTTTGACGGTTCCACTAGGCATTAGGAAAACACTTGAAGAACAACCACCTCACTCACCTCACCCCCAAGTTTCAATTTCATTGTGACACTTTGTGACTTGAGGTGCATGCCCCCAAATGATCCCCAATGGACGAAAGAAATCCAACCCCCAACATCACAGGCGCGCTGAAACATATGGGGGCGGGAGGGGTTCAGCATAGATTGTGTGGCAGCGTTTGGATATTTTGTCCATCTACTGTCTGGAACTCTGAGGCCGAAGTTCCGAATGGTCGTGGAGGGTGCCAACCTTTTCTTTTCCGACAGAGCGAGAGGCGCCTTCCAAGTTCAGGTGTGATAGATAGCGAAGATTGTTTGGGTACAGTACATATGTATTTATGTATGTATGTCTGTATGTATTTATGTATGTATGTATGTATGCATGTATGTATGTATGTATGCATGTATGTATATATATATATATTTAGAATTTAGAATTATATAATATGCACTATTATATACACAACATTAACATGGTGCCTATTTGTTGCTGCCCACTTATCATTGTCCGATAAAGGTGATGGCAAGTTCAGTTTGGTTCTTGTTTCAGGAGATTTTGCCGCTGCCTCATGCTCATGACAGGCATTTTAGAGGCGGCAGGCGTTCATATCTTCAAGGATGCATCCACCAATAAGGCCGGGCAACTGCTGCCGTGGGGGCCCTGCCAAAATGGGAACACATTCAGGGTGATAACACATGGGAATTCATGTCAGATTGGCAGATAGAGCTCAGGGATCAAAACCTCTTCAGCCACCATGCCGTTTAAGACTGCATTAAGACTCAGCCAGCTGAGGAAAATGTACCGGTTTGCATTGATGTCTCGCGATTTTTCATTGATCAATGATTTTGAGAGTGCTTCACTAGTTGTCATTTTGACATGGAGCAACACGACGATCACTTCCCGTTCTCCTGACATTTCATTCTGGTTCTTCTTTTGACAGAAAGTACTGTGCGCGTTCATCCTTTTCTTATATTTTCCCCCAAGGGCAACAATCCTTTCTCCAAACATTCTTCTAAGACAGGCCAGTGTCAAGCACTTTGCCAGGGTGGTGTGAATTCAAGCTCCCTAGAAGTCTTAGCCGCGCTGGCATTGACGGAGGAGGAGTGGGGCGACTTTGAACCCCGCTCCGAGTCACATGTACATTTTATCGCTGGGAAAGTCTCAGCAACTGATTCAATCAGCAGATTTATGGTGCCTAGATATTTGTAGATTATTGGAGAGTGGTTTCCTCATACTTCTGTAGAGGAGTTGTATTTTGAATTGTAAATAGGCACACGTTTGAGGTTTTTGGTTGCAGATAATCCGTGTCAGAAAGAAGAAGATAATCAGTCTGCAGACCAACACGCTCAAGAATTGCAGACAATCTGAAGCCGAGATTATACATTGGGCAGATGTAGTTGGGACTTGCTTCCTATTGCAAGCAAACGCCAAAATCGTAGGACCAAAACATTGCAAGAGTTGTACAGCTACCTGTCTACCTGTCCAAAGAACTCCATTTGGTTTGAATGCAGATTCATAGTACGCAGGAGATAAACTTTTGGTCGTGGTACTTCCATGTGCAGTCATGGCACTTGTTTACATATTGACCTGGTTCCGGGTCATGGTCATTCTTGGAACTTGGCATAGATTGTGGATGTAGAAGACGTATAAGACAGTTGCAAAATACAGCCGACCCGGTGCAATGTCAAGTCCTGGTATATGAGAAGTTCCCTGCTCTTTGCGGTTGGACGTTGCAGATGTTGAAATCGTGTCTACCATGTCCAGGACCATTCCTCCATGATGTGCTTTGATCCAGCTTGTGGTGGTGTGCCACCAACGTTCTACGAAACGTATGTGAGGCAGATACAGGAGCAGGGTGTTCAAAAAGGGTAAAGAAACAGCTAGGCAGCTAGTCACTAGTCATACTGATTTCAGTTCTTGTGAGAGGCAAGCGACTGACTCGTGGGAGTCTCTGTGAAACAACAACCTTGCAGTCATCGTTGACGAAAATGAATTCAACTTTCTTCCGCGGTTTGTTTATACATGAGTCAGGATGGTGGTGCTTTGGTACCAGTTCAGTGACACCATCATAATCATGCTCATGATCGTCATCATCGCCATCGTGGTAATCGGACATGACTCATGACTAAGTGGAGGATGCGTGTTGCCCTGCCCTGCTAGGACACCATTGTCGAAAATGCTCGCAATGAGTTCCGAGCAATTTGGAGTCCTGGAGCATTCACATCAAAATTGCACACAGCATGGTGAAGTTCCAAAAAATGACGACAAGTTTCAAGACACAGATACTATTGACGTGCGAAAGCAAAAAATTGATTGCCCATGTTGGATGAGCTGCAATTATGCTTGACCACCAAGGACTTGCAACCAGCGTGGCATCTCAAAAGTGCAGGCAACGAAGCTGATCTCCAGCAACACGGCCAGCAAATCAGAGTTGGACTTTCACGGCATTTCGGTCTGGAAACGGACATGTGGCTGTGGCAGACACCAATCTCACTTAAACTTGGTTGGACTGGGGTTGCGCAGTGTTCCGGCCTCAAAAAGCTCATGTCTGGTTTCGCCTGCAATCACACCAAATCGGTCCTTGCTGATTTGCCAAGGTAAGATTAATGGCTTGCAGGACATAGGGTGGCTATATGACATCCCTGTAGTAGTGTGCTGTAGTCGTTCTGCCACAACAACTGCTCCTACTTGTAAAGACCAGCACTCGGCCTTAGCAGGATGTACTGGCTTCATTGATGTTCAACTTGCTTTATCCTATATAAAATATATAAATTGTCTAATCATTACCGACCGCAGATGAGAGGTTCGAAGGAGGACGTTGCTTCCACTTGGAGATGCCTTTTTTTACATTTGCTGTGGGGGAGGTCTTATGATTCTTATGTTTGGCAGGATGCGATCATGGAGCAATTCATCAGCATGTGCAGCTCAGAGCGGGAGAGGTGCGATGATGTGCCTGTGGAAATCGGTCGAGATCCTATTGGGAGTAATGCGAACATACAGATAACATACATCGATTAAGGAACGTCGTGGGATTGCTTTGCAGCATTTTGCAGCCTTAAGCTGTTTCGTTCAAAGATCAGTCTACCTTCAGTATCCTCGACTTGTAGTTCAACTGTGGAAGAGGAAAAACAATTCTTGTGATTTACCTAACCCCCAACCAGGTGTCCTTTCAAGATTTTCAAGGTCCCAGACTTTCAGGGTCCCAGATACTCGCCGAGTGACCTGTAGTTAGTTGGAAAGGGTGCCAATTTATGATAAGTTAATATGATTGATGCCAATTTTGTCTTTCGAGGGGGGCCAAAAGAGAACTGTTGCCAAGACTTTCTGCAATAGGGCAAGTTCCTCAAGACAAGCAAAGAGGGAACAGAACCTAAGTCGTTTCGTCCGGTATCTTCCGATGAGTGCTCTGCGATATGTATGTCTATGTGCATTAGACGCATTATATGCAAAGTTTCTGGGCCTTCTTCTGACAAGAGCCGTAGGCTTGTCAGACAAGTACTTGAGCTTGCAGTTCCTCCTGTGACTGGGCAGAAAAGACATTTGGAGATTGTCTATTTTCAGATTTTCAGATGCCCTGCATTCTGGTGGACATCGTGTTTGACATTGGAATTGAATTAGACCCCTGAGGTTTCAGAAGTGGTTTTGTCAGGTTTTGTCTATGAAGCCATTGGCCATTGAGGGACGTCAACCTCTGCCACAACTTGTGGCCCAGGTGATGCTTCAGCATCTCACTGTGGAGTGCATTTTACAGCGCATACCCAGCAATTACATGGCTGCTGTGGTAGGCCGCGTGTGGGTGACAAAATCCCTAGGATGTCACACGATGTCATACGATGTCATACGATGTCACTGAGGCCCTACAGCAATGATTTACAAGTGACAGCAGATGATGCCTAACTTGGCATAACTTGGCACAAGCAAAGTGAGCATAACGCATATATGATATCATATATGACTATAGAATATTACAGAATAGTTGTTGGAAGTTTAGAAGTCGAACTTCCGACAATATGGACAGATGGAAAAGAAGAAGTGGGAAGAGTCAGAGAAGGGAAGAGAAGAGAAGAGCAGAAGAGAGAAGATCAGAGAAGAGAAAGAGTCATAAGAAAGAAGATGCAGGCGCGCGAAAAGGTAGAAAAGTCGCGATTCACTGTGTTTTTCCAATGGTTTGTGGCTCCGGAGGGTCGAAAAGTAGGCTCGCTAAAGCAGCGGGTGGAGCCATCTGGCCAGATTGAGAGATGAAAAATTGCACGCCCTTGTGGCGCGAAGCACATTTCCAAGTCAAAATGCACAAAACACACCAACATCGGACCGTTTTTGGAAGTTGTGATGTCGAAAAAGTGCACGCCGCTGTGGCACGAAGCACATTCCCAAGTCAAAATGCACAAAGCACCTCAGCTTCGGAGCACTTTCAGAAGTTGAGATGTCGAAAAAGTGCACGCCGTTGTGGCGCGAAGCACATTCCCAAGTCAAAATGTACAAAACACCCCAGCTCCGGACCCCTTTTGGAAGTTGAGATGTCGAAAAAGCGCACGCCGTTGTGGCACGAAGCACATTTCGTAGTCAAGAGTGCAAAAAACTGACAGGTTCGGAGCACTTTTGGACGTTCAGAGGTCGTTTTGCGTGGCAAGCGCAAGGGATTGTGCACCTTGTCAAAAGTGAGAAAAACTTCAGGGTTTTGTAGCAGTTTCAACTACAACCACCACTACACTACATTACACTCCACTCCACTCCACTCAATTACCCTACAACTGCAACTACATCTACAACTACACCTACAACTACACTACATTACATTACGCTACACTACATTGTGCTCCACTAATTACATCACACTCCACTACGCTACACAACGCCACACCGCACTACACTACACTGCACTAATTACAACTACAGCTACAACTACAGCTACAATTACAACTACGCTACTTTACACTACACTAGACTACACTACACTACCGTACTTTACACTACACTAATTACATTTCACATCCCCCTTGGAATTTCCTCTACAGAATTGAGAACGTTGGGGCCAGGAAAATGGTGCATTTTAACCCCCTGACTTAATAAGGGGTACCTACCCAACGTCAACGCTTACAATTTTATAGAGGA
>Ga0126342_10006835_pt1 | contig 20301 bp, 23 predicted proteins | sample Cyp1metagenome_FD_92528 | JGI IMG/M metagenome (GOLD analysis project Ga0126342, IMG submission 92528) | Coral microbial communities from Lord Howe Island, Old Settlement Bay, Australia - Cyphastrea 1 metagenome | ecosystem: Host-associated > Invertebrates > Cnidaria > Coral ...
AATTCGGAAAACATAACGTGCATAGTCTTTGGCGCATGAATTCGGAAAACATAACGTGCATAGTCATCAAATGTCCAGTTGTAGTTTTCTGCATGTGAATAGCAGTGTACACACACACAGAGGCAAACTGTGTTGGCAGGAAACACGCCCTGTAGTATACAGTATACAGATGTATACAGTATACATCCTTATATGCGTCCTTTTAAACTCCCACCCTAAGTCTTTAAGTCTGCTTCCGAAACCAAGCTACTCAGTAGCCTCTGTCATGCGTTCAAGCAGGCCACGAGCGTCATCGGTCTTTCTCTGCATGTAGTCCTCAGTTGGGGATGGGGATCTGTTGGTCACCGAAAAGACAAAAATAAAAGACAATAAAAATCCAAAACTATGAACTTGACCAAGGATTAAAAGGAGTTTGCAAAGGTTAATAGCATGCACAAGACGCCAAACAAATTTTGCCATTGTTACAACATGTTTCACTGATAGAGCTATTGCAGCTCCTGCCACCATCTTTTGCTAATTTGATACCCAGCATACACAGAAGAACATTATCGCAACATATCGCAACTCATCAATCGTAACTCCCAGTTGCCAAGAGAACCAAGTCCCTGAAGTTCCCAGTCTTGTCATGATGTCAGCAAACATTATGTCTCACTTTGTTTGGAATGGACCTCAATCTGTTCCAGCCAAGAGTCTTTCACCTTATTTTCAGCCGCTTTTACCGAGTCTTCAAACTGCTTGTTTTTCTTGTACTCCGCAAGCCAGTTGCACCATGCTCCCACGCACAATGCCATCAAGGCCTCATCCACACTGGCCGTGAGGCGCACCTCAGGAACACGGCAACACGACAACAGGGCCGGAAAAGGATGACAAGAGTGACAAATAAGTTCTCACCCAAAAATAGGGGATAGATGGGGATAGGGGATACACCAAAAGTGGCAATTTCAATGGAAAAACTCATTTTCAGTCAAACATGTCAAACCAACAGAGAGGGGCTCTCAGCTGAAAGTCAGGAAACCATGCTATTCTTGGCATTCTCCTTCTGCGCCGCTTTCGCGTTTGCGAATTTGGCGCGGGCAGCTTTAAGCTTCCCAACGGCTTCACGAGACAGGCCCTCGAAGTATACGTAATTCTTCCAAGCGAGCAGTGTGTCCTTAGCACGGCTTCCCCGCTTTGCTCTTTCACGCTCTGGAGATCGCTGGAGCGCCTAAAAATCACATTTACAAAATGGATCATGGTTGGGTCTGACTGTTGTCCCATCCTAGAAGATGCCTCTTGGCTTCAATGTTATTTACACTAGTCCATCTAGGAGCAGAATAAGTGACTGCTGTGGATCATGCTGTTGAAGTTATCCCCATCCTACTCCGACAATACTTTCAAAATTGCCCAACTGCAAAATTATCCTGCGAAACTACGACAAAATACAGCAGTAACTGGCAGTAACTGTACCCTCTGTAAACTAACACAACTATGGAAAATCACAATTTTTAATGGGTAAATCGACTATAAATGACCATTTTCAATCGCTATGTTTGTTTACCAAAGGGTACCAAATCATGTGAAATGTTTACCCGCTGAGAATATCACCCTGCCAAGCTTCGGACACCAGAATCTCCTTTTCCATCTCTGATCTTCGACCCATGACACTTCGGATAGTTTTCAGCTGAAATGCCTTGCAATTGAAGAGCTTGGTTTCCTCAGGAAATTCACAGACTCTCATTTTGCCGCAGGACAACACATATCATCAGATATCCGTCGAATTGTTCAACGCTTGACAACACACAGTTTCCGGATCCACTTGGGTGCAAGACTGCAAGATATCTGCCCAGGTGACGGTGATATTTGATTGCAAGAGTTCTTGACAGGCTTGCCCAAAGAGATGCTCCACGTGCTCTCTAATTAATGTCTATGCTTTCCAACAGCGCAGCAAACGGTTCCGAAAACAAAGCCAACCATACGGAATGTAAAGCATCATAAATGTGTAGCAACTTCAAGCTGATAGCTCAAAATTTTCATCAGTCTTAGGTGATGAGTGATGACACGAAGACCATGATGTTTCAAATCTGCAGCAAGCTTCGATGGCATCCACCTCCCCCATGAGTTTCTCCTGTAGCCGCTGCTCCGACTTGCCTCAAAGTCATATCAAACAAACATCTGCGGTTTCCTAAGTCCCAAAATGGATGGTTTATGATGAACAGAAAATCCTATCAACATTGTCAAAATGGACGCAAGTGGACTGTTTTGAATTGTTTTCGACATATCCAAGATGTTTGAGGAACCTTTTTTCCAAGGCCCCAGAAGCAAAAGCCAAACTCTCACATCGATCATACAGGGTGTTATTGAACCTCTCTTTGCAGGCGCCAGTTGATATTTTCAATGGGGTGTCAGTCACTCAAATTGGAGGCATTCAATTTATCTGAAAAAAGTGTCACGGTCTCAAATGACAAATGCCGTCAAACAACTACTAGTACGTTGTGCAACACCAATCTTTTGACATGTCGGGCAATTTCACATGTACAGTTGATGAATGATCTGCTATCTGTGTTTGAAGTTAGGCCCATCTCAAAAACATATACAATGTTACAAGCATCATGTACAATTTGCGTTAATTTTTCAAACCTGCACTGAACCTGATCCTTTGCCCATGGTGCCAAGCGATGCCAAGCTGCTCTTGGAATTCACGGAGTCCCAGCCAAGGAACATGGCCTGCTGCATCATCTTCCTAGGAGCGTAACACCATACGTCTTATGACCATGAAGATACCATGAAACAAGGTGGCAAGATTCCATATTCAATGACACTACGGACACTACGCAAGTCGAGCAATTTTGCAGTGTCACGCTTATAAGAACCCCATGCAACCAGCTAAAAACCGAACATACGACCATTTCTAGCTAATGTTGGCCAGCTTCTTTCTCTGCTCGATGAGGGTGTGGACCACTTTCATGGTCCTTGCGTTCTGCCAAGGCCTGTACCCTTCGATGTTCTTCTGCACTTGAGCTAACTCCTGAGCAAACAACCCACCACTGGGGCTTGGGGCAGTCTGCGAAAGAACCTGTTTGTTCCTTTGTGCTACGTTTACGCGAATTTTGCCCGACAACAAGGCGTTTCAGGACATGTTGGATGTCCCGTTTCAGGTGACATGAGGACAAACAACTCTTCACACTTGACAATCAGAGGCCACACATAGGGAATAAAACAGAAAACATAAGCAAGTATCGAATGCTTGTGGAAAATACAGCTACTACCAGCGACACACACACACAAAGGCACACGTGATCCAGGAATAAGTGTCTTCGGCAGATCCGGCCCATTTCATTCATTCGATTCGTTCACTGTTCTGTTGCGCGACTTGGAGGAATTCCGTATTCAACCATCTGGAGTTGTGCAAGAATGTTACGAATGGGTTGCCCACAACTTGACTGCATGATCAACTATTTTTTGGTTAACGTTTTTTTAACATAATCCCTTTTAGACCAGCTCCATCCGTTCATGGTTGCCGCATTTTACCATATTTTTGGTGGCGAAGTCAAAGCTGCTTATTTTTGGTCAGCCCCAGATCATGCTGTTGCTGTACCATGATACCATCCCTCAAATTCACATAGACCCTGCCGAATAGGGTTGTAAGATTACATGTAGAGCCCGGGCAAGCCGGGTGACGGAAGTTTCGAGAGAGGGAAGAACCTATAAAGACAAGGGAGAGCCTATAGGAACGGCCCCTGACCGCCTGGCTGGCACGGCTGTCGGCTGTGTGATCTCTTGGAAGTGTTTGTGCTTGACATTCTTTGCTCTCGACATCTTTGAGTGGTGCTGCCACTTTCTCTTGATCCGGTTTGCTCCTGACATTTCTGAATCTTGACAGCCCTTCTTGTCGACAGCTCTGAAGCCAGAGACTTGACACACTCTTCTCCCCTGACAAGCTTTTTCTGATGTCATCGTGGTCTCTTGAAAGCGATGTCATTTCAGCCGCTTTCCGTTGACGTCTCTCTTGGCATCCTTCTCTATGGGCATCTCTTTTCCTTGAGACCTTCTTCTCTTGACATTCTCTTCTCTCCACATCTCATACTCTTGACACGGTTTTCGCTTGGCACAATTTTTCTTGTTTCCTGTTGTTACACTTTTATTTTGAGACCTCTCTCTGTCAAAATTGTTTTCTTTGACACCTTCTGTCTTGACATCTCCTTTGTCTTGAGGCCGTTTTTCATTCGCACATCTTTTTGACATTTTCGTACCTTGCGAACAAAATTCATCTTGTGAATCTTGTGTAATACAAGACTTGCACAAAGTCCTTCCTGTACCAAAAAACCAGTCCAAAGAATTTCCCAGGAACTATATACTTGGTACTACAAAGCTTGCACAAAGTACTTCCCAGTACTACTTCGTACTACAAAGCGTGCACCAAGTACTTCCCAGTACTACTTCGTACTACAATCTCTCCACATGCCTGCTCTCTCCATCTCTAATCTCTCCACATCTCTACCCTCTCCATCTCTAATCTCTCCACATCCGCACTCTCACCAATTGTGTAGTTGTATTTTTTATGGTTGAGATTTTATATTGTTGTGATTATTTAATTGTTGTGATTATTTATTGTTGTGATTATTTATGTCTTCCTCTTGACCATATTTTCCGCATAACAGAGGTTAGACTTCTAAACTTCCTTTGATAAGTTTCCCTGAAATTTGACTATTTTCAGGGTCTATGTTAATTTGGGGAGGGTATCCCTGTGATCTCTCGATGATTTCCCCCGTTCTGCTGAAGGCTCAATGGCAGCATTGTCAGCATCTTCAGAGCAGCGAATGAGCCGAGCGATGCGACCAGCCATGCTGGTCTCCCAGCTATAGTGGATTCCTGGCAACAGGACGTTGATAGCTATGGATAGCTACCAACATCACTCAAAATCAATCAAAATCGTTTGGAACATGGTTTTAATCTATCAATCTTTAGCAATCTTTATCAATCAGTGGTTATCAACCAGTATATAAATTTCAGTCTTTATCAATAATTCGTTATCAATAAATCTGTATCAATGTACATCCGTACAATGTATTATAATATATATTTATGTTTATTATACATTAGATGTATATAATTATATAATATACAGTAATCATTCATATAATAAATAATAAAAAATATGTATATATTATATAATATTATGTTTTCTGTATCAGGATACATCCACTTCGAAGTTGGAAGCTGCATGCTCTGCCGCCTTGTAGCTCTCCAACCTCTCTGCCAGCTTCTGTGACGATCTCCTGGCACAGGATGGCGCCATGGCGCCACAGTTGGACCAGTTGGACCTGTTTCAATGAAGCGAAACCAGTAGTAGCCAGTCAGCTTCACACATGACCGATTCTGAAAGTATCAAAAACGCTAGCAACAAGTCAATGGCATTTCACAGGATACTCAGGATACTGTAATATCATGTAATATCACTGTGAGGGTTTGTAGGAAACTAGGAATGCTCACAACGTTGAGAAATGCGGTAGCCCAAAAGCAGTCCTTCAAGACCTGCTGCGTGATTCCGGTGTCTCCATCTTCCATGATCTTGGCGATCTCGTCTGGCGATCCCTCCTGTGGATGCTTTCAAATGTGCTGGATAAACTATGCTAAACTTCCACAATGCTTGGAAATAAACAGGGTACAGTAACTTATAGTATCTGATCATGTATATTCTATACAAGTTAAATTCAATGACACATTAATGCGCATTTCCTAGAAAGACGCTATGATGTGGCCCTGGCAGTGAGTAAATAACGCAACAAATCCAGCCAAGAGGATCCGGAGTGCCGAGTGAAATCTTATATACTTGCAACCACACAGGAATTGCAAAAAAAACAACACAGTCATTCCTCCAGGGCATTTCGCACACGAGTAGCAGTGGACAACACCAGTTGCAGCTGCAGCAAGAAGTGTTCGATGGTCTTTTTCCTCAAGGGATGGGGCGCACAATTATGTGACATCACCGTTCCTTTTTGCTTCCTACTGTGGATGGAAGAAATCCTGCACCACCTTGGATGGTTGAAACCCTATAAATAATGGGATAAACCACCTATCAACTGGTGCAGGATTTCTTCCATCCACCGTAGTTATTCCTGCGCTGCGCAGTATTGAAAGCCAAGCATTGCCACCGGGGGAAGGCACGACCAGCACCGCCAAGGAACATGGCGCCAGGCATCCGCTGAACCAAACCTTCGATCATCCAATCTTCTTCCAGATTGGCTAGCTGCCTTGGGCGGTGAACTTGGAGGGTCTACCACCACATTTTTTGCAGCTGGGTCCTCATGAGACAATGCTGGGAATGAATGAATGAATGTTTGGGTTGGAACTTGGAAACTGGCATTTTCATACAGTTGCATGCTGATCAACACCCTACCTAGCGTCACATCTACCCCGTGGTTGGCAAGATCTATGACCCAAAATGGTATGTTTTTGTGCTGAAAATGACCACCATCTGTATTCTTGTTGGTTGTAATTTTCACCAACAAGTACATCTTTGATACTTAAATATCTTAAATCTGGTGTTTTGAGTGGTTAAATGAGTGGTTTAATCTCCATTTCTGTGGCGTTGAACTCCCAAATTTCCTGGTTTTTTTCATCAGGTCATGGTCCACCATGGTCCAAAAAGCCATGCCACTCTTTCTCCTCCAAGGTGATTCGCATGCCCGCGGCCTCGAAGATGTCCATGGCCTTGATCAGTGCCTCGTTGGAGGTGGATCAGACTGGATCAGATCAGTTGCCCTCTGGTAAACTAACATAGCTATTGAAAATGGCCATTTATAGTGAGTTTTCCCATTAAAAATGGTGATTTTCCATAGCTATGTTAAATTACCAGAGGGTGAGGGGATTGCTGTGGATTGCGACCCGTGACCGGTGACGACATGTGCTGACCCACCTATCTTGACCCGGCCTCGGGTCGATCCCAGGCATATGCGAGGCCACTATGAAGCACTCGGAAATGCCATTCGTCCAAGAACTGTTGGACCATCAAACCAACTGTGACATCATCCACCTGCGTCGCATATCTCCAGCTGGACCCAGGATTTCATCATAATCAATATCATATCTACTTATCATAGACATGCACAAGAACAGTTCACACAGAGGAGATGAGACATTGAGAAACTAACTTAAACACATCTGATTACCAACACTTACCAACTATCGAGGTCCCCAAGCATCTCACTTGAGGTGCCATCAAAAGATCATCGTCAGGCATCTCCACAGGATATCCCAGCTACAAGCGTCCCGTTTCAAACGTCGATGATGTTAGCATGTTTGCTGCATCATAATCTGTGACAAATCTCCTGGACTATCGCACATGTATCATCTACATTCATTTAAGATCATTTAAGTTAATATACTCACCAAATATCTCTATATTATATATAATCAATATTAATTATGTATTATGTAGCTCAACGTACGACTGTACTATGTACACACTGTCCCTCTTGGAGCTCCTAACCTCATCGTCCATCGCATGCTTTGGCGAGAGCGACATGGCGCTTCCGCAGTGCCACGGTTTCCCGTGAAACCGCCCCACGGTGCCGCCCACGGGGCGCCTATTGAGCCAAGACTCAGTGAACAGATTCCGAGTGCAGAAAAAGGAATAAAGGGGCAATGTTCTTCACATTGATTATGCTGAATACATATATGAATCTTGAATACTATAGTTTTTTATTTACATGATTTATCATGATTCATCCTTCTGCCATTCTGTAGAGAAACTCTGTGACTACAACAAGCCTTTGCGTCTTTCAAATCCTGTGCAAAAATAGATACACACAGTACAGTAACGTCATGTATAACAAAACTTCAGTCAGTGGTGACAAGGGCGGCTTTCTGGGTTCCACAACTGACGCTCAAAGCGCTGCCGCTCCGACATCTTGTCTTCTCTGACCTGGCATGGTCGATGATGGCTGGATGATGCTTCAGGTCAATGACCAAGATCAGTCCTCTTCTTTTAATGTGCTAGTGTTCTGGCAAGAGTAGTGTAGAGTATTCATGATATTCATAATATATATATTATAGAGAGACTACATGTACATATCCCATATTAATATATATAAATAATTTAATAATATAGTAACAATATATTATAAAATACGATATAATCTTGTAATCTCAACATCTTCCCCCCTGTTGAAACGGCAAGCTGTTTGACCAGCGATGCATCGGCCTTTTGGAGCTGTTCTTTGGTCACCTCAAGCGATGCATAGGTGGCCACTCTAAACGGTTTCAATGGAAGTTGCAGATATACATTGCTTGGGCACACTTGCATGCCGCCTCGAAGATCTTCAAAGCATTTCAAAGCATATGGACCGGGGATGATGTCGCTAGAAACCATTTAACTAAACAACAACAGTGGCTCCGGGTAAAAATATTAAGGAAACAAAGTCCAAGAATTTTGCCAGGACATGTGCAGTATTACATAGTGTTACAACATGTCCAGGACAACAAAACAAGATATGCCAAAGGGATCCATTCCAAGCAAGGCCACCAGCACAGGTTGACATCGAGTGACCACAAGCTTCGACTCGACATCTGCAAGCTGCGTAGACAAATGCTGCTGCAGCTCTTGGCCTTGCTCAGTTGCCTCGCTAAAAAACATCGGATCCTTTGTGGAAAAACAAACTCAATTTCAGTATCATGCAGTATCGTGTACAGGTCCAAAATATATCTAAATGCTATATAATGCTATCCATCCGCAAAGAAAGTCTCAGGTCCAGGCAAACTCCATCTTTCGCTCTCTGGCCTTTACATGAATGTGATGTTCCCAGTCATGTTGGGACCGACTTGGCTGCCAATGTCATACAATCCTTCTGTGGCTTCAAGTCCCAGTGGACATCTGAATGGATGGGTGTCGCCTGAAACTGCCGCATCTGCCGCTGAAGCTGTTGCCGGCCCTGGCGAGACTCCTGCGAGGTCGCGAGCTGGTCACAGCCAAAAGATCTATCTGGACATTGGTCTGAAACAAACTGCTGACGGGGTAGCGGCAACACTCTGCAAGACAACTTGTCACGCATCTCTCTCTCACACACACAAATCATTTCTTCGCGTTCAAACCAGTTGCCTGCGGGCCCCTTTGAGCCAGATTCACAAACACTTGATGCTACCTCCTAAATAGTCTTTTGTGTCTTCAAGTGATTGCAGCGACTTTCGCAATGTCACTAGTTTAGTTGTGCTTGAAGATTCAAACTTTCTCCCTTCGCAGAGGGCAAGTTCACTCGATGCTGACGCAGCCAATACAACAAGACCACCCTGATACTTTGAATTCAAGATCGCAGGATGCTCTGGATGTATGAACACACCAGCATTCTGTCACAAATGGTCAAAGGCCGGCCCACAAACCTGCAAACGCAAGCAACTGGACCAAACCACAAAGCCTCCTCTTCCTTCATAGTATGGGACAGGATGGAAGTCTTTTTTGCTGGTGCTGTCATATAACTGGAAGCTACTGAGCTACTGGGATGTGCCTCAACACGGTAGTATCCTCCGGTTGTATGACAGCACCAGGCCGATCAAGGGAATTTCTTTGTCGCCGAGAGCCGAAGCTCAGTTCTTGCAGCACGATCATCAATGATCGGCAAAGTGCTGAAATTGAGCAAGATATGGGTATGGATCAATACCTATAGATACCATTTTAGGGGAACGAACATCCATTTACCAGCTATTTTGATGTTCACCAGGGGTACAAGGTTTTGACACACTGCCATATCCATTGCTGCAATGAGTGCCACACTGTACACCAGCTACAATATAGTTTTCCTGCAGCCTGCAGATGATCAAATGATAGGAATAAGGTTTTTTCCCAATTAAGCTTCCTGACCATAAGATCAGGAAACAGTTATAAATTTGTCTTTCTAGCCATATTAGACCTTCGGAATGGGCAAAGCTTGGAAACACAAGATGCGGTTCCTGATCAAGTTTAAAGACCTTTCACACTCTCGACATTTGCAACTCATGGCCAAACACCTCTAGTGTTGAGCATCCTCGTGTACTTGCTTTATGGCTTTAGTAAGAAAAGTGCAGCCCCTCCATCCCAGTCTCCCAGGGTTTCAGGGGTCTCCTCCAGGACTTGGGCCTGTGCTGCTTCAAGCCTTGCCCGCAGTGCAGGTTCTCGCTCCTGCGGAGCTGGACGGCTCTGGATGGAACCAATGTTGGTTTCTTAGGGCTTTCTCAAACTGGATCCTGGATATCAATAGGATTCAATAAGCTTCAATAAGATCTACTAAGGCTCCTCAGGATAGGAGATACTGAGATACCCCAACATTGGTTGTCCACATTAAAACGGGCCAATCGACTTGGACGACAACTTGGGGTCATCATCACCGCCTCACCACAAGGATCACCATGGATCATCCACAAACCGGCCGTGCCCCAAGCGCCTCTTTGGTGCGGAGCTGTCCCTCCAGCTGGCCGTGCTCCTCCTTGCACAATAGAAGTTTTGTCACAGTATCCTGCGAAGAGTTTTGAGACCTTTTCTGTCCCTGTTACCCTCTGGTAATTTAACATAGCTATTGAAAATGGCCATTTATAGTGGTTTTCCCATTGAAAATTGTGATTTTCCATAGTTATGTTAGTTTACCGGAGGGTATACCAAGTGCTGTTGGGAAGATTTATAATGATTTATATATCAAACATTAGCATAATGGCAGCCACAGATTTTCAAAACGATGCCTCTTAGCTTTGCAGATTCGACTTCCGGACACCAACCACTGCAGCAATCAATGTATAGGACTTTCATACGGTTCTCGATCCTGGAAGCACTTTAAGTTACCGTGAATTCTGAGCAACCTGGAACTGCTGTAGTTCTGCAGCCAGCGCATCCATGTCCATTTGATGAGCCTACCGTTGGCTATGCCAATGTGGGGGATGTCCGTGCGCAACAGAAGGTCTTGGCAAATTCAACTGCTGGGATTCAGGTGCTTTCAACATCAGTCAATAACACAACGGCAACAGCGGCAATATCAGAGTATTCCCAAAAAACACATATATCCAAATATCAGTTCATTATCAAAATCAGTACAATACCTAATATAGTCCTAATACACCATAATATATGCATATATATATACATACAGTACACCACAATCTGTGTGTGTATATATACATATATATATATATATATATTGGTGATGTATTTGATACTGCCATCATATGACTGCCCCTTCCTCGCGGAGCTTGCGCATCTCACTCCGCTGCTTCTCCAGGTCCTTGCAGGCGGCTATCAATGGAACATCCCCCTTCAGGGTGAGGGATCAAAAAAGTAATATCTAAAGCTTAGAATCTAAGGCATCAAAAAAATATTCCCCTGGAAGCCTGGAATCCCTTGTTTTCTGTGGCCCTTGCAACAGTTTGGAGACAAAACCCAGCATTTTTGTGGTATTTGCATGTATTTGCATCATTTTGGAAGTGGAGCCTCTCGCCCGTAAGGTTTTTGCAGGACATTGGACCTGGAAATCGAGCATTCGCAGGGCTCGACGCTGCCGTTTCGACAGCACCTGCAACACTTTGGAATTCGAACCTTTCATTTTGGATGGTTGCTTTGAAACTTACGTTGGTTTAAAGTTTGTTTATGTTTGGTTTAGGGTTGATTTAGGCTTGGTTCGAGGTCTATTTCAAGTTGGTTTAGAATCTAAGTACGGTTGACTTAGGTTGGTTTAGGGTTAGTTTAGGGTTGGCCTATGGTTTACTAGGCGTCTATTCAGAGTTGGTAAAAAGTTCATTTAGGTTTCGTTCAAGTGTTATCTAACATTATTTAAAGTTTTTTAGGGTTTATGTAGGGTTGGTTTAGGGTTTATTTTGATTTCGTTCAAGACTTTGTGGTTTAGGTTTCGTTTGGGATCTATTGGGGGTTGGTGTTTTGTTTATTTAGGGTTGGTTTAGGATTTGTTTAGGGTATATTTAGGGTTGGTTTTAGGGTTTGTTTAGTGTTGGTTTTAAGATTTGTGTAGGTGCTGCTCAAAGTTTATTTAGGGTTGATCCAGGATGTATTTGGGTTTGTTTCGTGGTTGGTTTAGGTGTTATTTAGGGTTGGTTCAGGGTTTCTTTAGGGTTGGCTTGGGGATTATTTTGGGTTGGTTTAAAGTCTATGTAGGTCTTGTTTCTGGTTTCTTTAAGGTTGGTCCAGTGTTTTATTTCAGGTTGGTTCAGGGTTGGTTTAGGAGTTATGTAGGGTTGGTGTGTAGTTTATTTGGGATTGCTTAAGATTTATTTAGGGTTGGTTCGTGTTTGTTTAATAAGTGTTCTTTAGGGTTTATTTATGGTTGGTTTATGGTTTCTTAAGGGTGGCTTAGGGTTTATTTGGGGTTGGTTTAGGGATTATTTGCGATTGGTTTAAAGTTGATTTTGGTTTCGCTTACCACTTATTTAAGGTTCGTTCAGGTTGAATTCAGGGCTATCTTCAAAATGTTTTAAGGCACTCGGCACTAGAGTCACCAAAGGACGGAAGGACCAAGGGGCCGGAAGACCACAAAAACCAAGGGACCAGAGGACCAAAGGACCAAGGGACCAGAGGACCAAGGGACGAGGGGAGCAAGGGAGAGGACTGGAGGACCGGGAGATTCAAAGACCACAGGATTTGAAAATGGCACAAAAGGGCCAAAACACTGCACCAGCGCAGGAAAAATGACTATTTTTTTTATTGATGCCTTAAATATCTATTTTTTGATGCCTTAAATATATTTTTTTTTGAACCCCATGCCATGAATGCATGGTTCAATGGGAAAATCAACTACCAGTAATGGAGGTTTATAGCTGGGAAGATATGGGACAATCCATGAAAATCATCTATAAATGGAGGTTTGAATGGGAAATACCTGACATATCCTATAAAATGGGACTTGATGTTTTTTTTCCCCCTGCAAACCATGTGTGATAACCGGGAAAATCATGTTTCATCATCATATACCCATCAAAACATACCATATCAATCCATATCATCACGAGACATGCGTTGACCTCTTTGAATAGATCTGAGGTATGCCCCTGGGCTGAAGGAGAGTGACCATGTAGGTACAATGCATTTCTCCGCAAAGCAACCAACATCTTGAACACATTTTGGGTGGCTATGACAGCAGTTTGGTAAAATGGAACATGAAACAATTTATAACAATTTGGCAAGGTCTGGTCCATTTGCTTGTGGGCAGTGCAGGGATTATTGTACTACGTTGCGATCTCTGCAACACTAGCCTTCAACAGTTGCCAGCTGTCATGGCATTGAAATCCTGACGTGCAGAAGCTTCAGCCCTCTTTGCTGCACGCAGATCTTGGAGAGCCTCAAGCTGCTTCGCACCAGATGCAGATGCCATTTCTCCTAGCTTTGCTGGATATGTTACCACCATAAACCACCATAAACCACCTCTTCGTTTCAAAAAACTATAGGGATGTCCTGCAAATGTTCCCTTCATCCAAAAACCTGTTTTGGGAACTGTAAAAACCCACCTGCTCATGCTCTTCACGTAGCTTTGCCGAGGGCACCGTTGAGGCCTGGCTCACGGTCCATCACTTTTCAAGGGATTGATTTCATGGAACAACTGTAGGAAACCACGCTTTTTCCACATAAACAAGGGGCTTTCCGGCATTTTCCGGCTTTCCTAAAGATTTTCCAATTATTCTAGGAAGTAACTTTAAGATGATCAACCTCATATCCATTATCAATTGGCGCCTCAGCAAAAATGAACGTTGCCATGTTGTTTTGATACTTGCAAATCTTCCACATGTCTCTATGAATCACCGACTACTTGGGATATCATCAGTATATATTATAATTATATAATATATACATATTATAATTATATAATATATACATATAATATATGTATATATACATATATACACACATGGAGGCTAATGCGGACACAACGAACCCAAAAAATGTATTACTGTACAGTATATATATAAATGGATTATAAATGGATTATAAATGGCTCTTGCCACACAGAACAAATCCGTCCAAACTCCTGGCAAACATGTGCTGCAAGGTGACCATTTTCCCACCTGAGACTGGGAAGAGCTGGAAATTGTCTGGGCCTCCAGCGTCTTCCAGCATCCAGGGGCATCCACAAAAACAGGAGCTTGTAGAACTTGGGTCAACTGGACATTGAGCATATGGCTATGGTGGCTATGGATCCATTGAGAATCCTGGAAGCTATGGTGGCTATGGATCCATTGAGAATGGAAGTGGATATGAGTCTGAAACCTCGACTCAATCGCTTTGTTCTACCCAAGGTTCGTGGAGATTTGATGCTGCAGATTTGAGTAAACTTCTGCAGTTCTCCACTGCATCGTTGACCGATAAAGTTGATCAACATCTTCCAGAATCATGGATAAGTTTAGATATAAGTTTATAAGATTTTATAAGTGGATATTTGAACACTAACCCGCCATTTTATCATATTTCGGTTTGTCTTAGAATGGTGTCTACTCCCTTAAATGGCCATCAAATGGGAAAACTGATGAACCATGGGAGATTTTGGAGTCTTCCCCCCTTTTTTTGGGGACGCTTCCAGAATCAAAGGATAACTTAGATATTTGAACATTCACCCACCATTCACCCACCATTCACCCACCATTCACCCACCATTCACCCACCATTCACCCACCATTTTATCACATTATATCACATGTATCTCACCTTTTTCTTGCTACACCCTGGATTCCATCCGCCGCGGCCCCTTTTTTTTCGGGGGATCTGGGTGGCAAGTGACGGCCATCTCATTGCGGATGCTCCGTTGAAGTTGGTGCAACTCATGGGTGAAGGCCTGAAGCATCAGGTTTTTCAGGTCATAAATAGATACATCATATATTACCATAGATAAATAGATTAAGAAAGATAAGCCGTAATTCATAATATATTTAAATGATTTAAATGTAAGATGTTCTATCAGACATTATATATATATATTATCTATAGAAATTGGCGGGGGCACAATGTTCTGTATGTATGTACTATACGTATCATAAGCACCTACATTTACACATTACCATACATGTAAATAAAAGGGTATATATGTGTGTATTATATAGTATATAATATTATACTGGGAGTAGAGTGTCTTTCTGTGGGCAACTGAAATCGACAAACATGGGATCGAGGGGACATAATTTTCCGTAAACAGGATGTATCAACATGTTGGGAATTCTCTTGAACTTTGAAACTCACTGCATATCGGGGGTAAAGTGTCTTTAAGCCAACCCCAACTCTATACCTCGTAGTTAGTCCCCATGCCTTCATGAGTCTTTATGTAGACGCGCGAAAGACACCTTTCTCCAAAGACCTGGAGCAACACCACGTGCCCGTCTCCCGTGCCTGCTTTTCAGCCTGACCACATTTGAAGGACTTGCAACAGGTTTTTGGGGAGATGGCCATGGCCTGGGTGGGTCAAGATTAGCATTACAAGCTATGCAATCAATATTGATTGGCTAATTCAATTTCATTTGATTCCATGTATTTCAACCAACCACTTGCAGTGCTTGGCACTTGCCAAGTGCATCGAATTTTGAAAGCCTCCAGCTCTTCTTGGTGTAAGCCACGCCCCTCACGCACGGTGAGCAATTCGACTTTCACCTCGTCAAATGTTGGCTCTGGCTGCATGGACGGACCAGGAAGGGCCAATTGTATGGGTGGCTCCCTAAGCAGCTGATTCAACTCGTATTGGTGCATGCTGCTTGTTGACAGCCAATGATATGCAATCTACACCCATCGAACAAAGTCAACGTGGTGTGCTCTGCATTCTCTACGGCTCAATCCTTGAAGAGGTATGAAGAGGTATGAAGAGGTATGAAGAGGTGTATATATATAAGTAGCGTATCATAGCGTATCTACTTTTCAAACTTGTGCATGGGTGCAGTGGTCAGTCTTTGTCTCTCCTATCTATAGATCCATATTGGCATCTATTAGGTAAGTCTTAAATTTGCCCACACTGGTGACACAATGCTGGGAAAAAGCACGGTAGAGGTGGATTTTAATCCCTCCAGCATCCTCCAACTGCGATGTTTCAAGCCTCAATGAGCTCTTCCCTAAGGTTGGCATTTGCCTGATGCCAGCAGTTTGGAAAAGCAAAGGAAACCACAGCAAAGCCCTGCATCTTCTTTTGTTTCTGGTAGGATATGATTTAATCATGTACAGCACATTTATATATATATATATACATGATCATCTATAATTACGATTCTATAATTCTATACGTACATCACCCAGGGTTCAATGGCTCAATCCTGCACATATATTCCACGGATATCATTCAATCTCTGATCTCAACTCCGAATTTGGCCCATAAATATATCCCCTTAACTGTAACATTCAGTAGCTGCCATAGCCACTTCCTCAGACCATCAAATGGTGGACACATCCTCCCCACCTCTGTCAACTGGTCCGCAAGTCTCAGGTTGGCCTGCTGAATATCTTGGAATGATGGATCTCCTGAATTCTGTTGAATTGTGTATTGCTCAACATGTCTCAAGACAAAGATTGTACAGTAGCTGCTTGTTGCGAATGCAACCTGACACCCACCCAGCATTGCCCAACGTTGGCAATACAGGTCCGCTTCTGTGTCTTCGCCAGTCTTCTATCACCAGTGCCTCATTCAACTCATCTCGCAGTTTTGCATTTGCCCTTGCCTGAGCAACACACATTTTCACTGCATCGACAATCTTAAACCTTTTTTCTGATGGAAAACCAAACAAATCTCATGATCTTATGCTGCGGTCACCTGGAGTGCTGGTCCCTCAGCCTTTTCACAATATGCGTCGACAGGCTGCTTCTCAATTCAGACAATGTTCACTTCACCATTTTCATTGGTACCTCTTAAATCCTGTTAAGCAATGGCCGTCCATCCCTACAATGGGTTAATCATCCATGATCTCCACATGATATTGTCGGACACTTTAATTATCCATATACCCCAGAGGTCTCAGTGAAATAAAACTCTTTTGTTCATGGGTTTTTTTTCCCCAGAGGTGTTGCAGCACCAGTTTTTTCAATGGGATAATGAATGATAATGATGGAGAATGGATAACGCCACTCATATACATCAATATACATCATATAGCGCTGATTGAATCTTATTGACACGGCACCTCTGCGAGTTCGTTCCGCAGCTGCGCGGAAAGGTTCAGCTCGGGCAGGCCCGGCTCCTCGGAGGCTGCAGAAACAGCTTCCGGGAGAAACGTGGCGCCTGATGCTGATCCTGTAACGCAGTGTCATTGGACTACCAAATCTACCAAGGAAAAAGACGTATTATGACATATTAGTATAGTTATGTATAGTTGATACTTGGTTGATAAATGTTGACAATAGATTATCTTCCTGTCAGACCAGCCTCCTTCGCTCTGTCCCAACGGTTTAACTGGGCTGTGAGCCACTTCAGCACGATGCTTGGCCACTTTTCGTCGAGACACCTGAGGGCATTGTATGTGTGCGGGCACATCATCGTCTGACGTATTGTTTTTGACAAGTCTTCAAAGAAGACAATCAAAATATCAAGGGTCCCACCATAGACCCATGAACAATGCAAGCAGCATCAATGACTGCGTGCACAGAAAATCGGGGAGTAAGAAGCACATGCACAAGGCAGAAGCGGGTGTTGATGATGGTGTTGCTATAGAGGAGAAAAACTCAACACTTTTTGTACGAGTACCTTCAATACACATATATTCAATACATAGGATGCCGTGCATGTACTGTGTCTGCAGAGATCTTTTCCGTGACATCTCGCGCGATCTGTGCCTACAATAAACCAAACGATATGTGGCGCCGGTCTGTTCAGACCTGACAGAATCCTTTTACTGTACAAGAATGAAGACCTCAGTGGTGTGGACTCCACATTGTACTTCTAGCACCTCCTGACCAAAATCTTCCCGTCTTCTCTTCAGTGCTCTATATTGTATTTTAACATTTTATTTGCAACTTCTCGACATCTCTGAGGCCTTACAGGATTCTGAGTTCACTCGTCGGACACTACCCCCACGATTTAAGGTGTTTTCAGGGCCTGTCCATAGCGCATTGAAAATACCGAGGTATCCGACGGCGGCCAAGCACCGCCGCCCCCGACGCCCCAAATGCTCATCAGATCAGACCATAGAGGTCCTGCACAACCCGTTGTTTTTCCACAGAACTTCAGAAACATGCTGAACAGCAATACATGTGTAGTCAGATAGATAGATAGATAGATAGATAGATAGAAAGACTGACGGACGGACAGACAGACAGGCAGGCATGCAGACAGACATGTAGGTTGATAGATGGACAAATAGATGGACCGATGGATGGACAAATAGATAGATGGAGATGGATGGATGGATGGATGGATGGATGGATGGATGGATGGATGTATGGATGGATGGATGGATGAATGGATGGATGGATGGATGGATGGATGGATCAATGTATATATATATATACACATATATATATATATATATACATTTCAATATATATATATAATATATATATATATATGTATAGATTAAATATGATTAGAATTGATTAGATATGGTTAGTTATGATAAGATTCGGTACAGTATTCTGGTGCAAAAGACCTGATGACCATACCGATGGTGAGTCTCCCAGTCATCTTGAAGGATTTTTCGATTCCTAACCTTGCCCCAAAATGTAGCTTAGTTGTTTCCTGCCCCAATAATCCCCAATATAGCTATGTAGTACTGTAGTGCAGCAAGTAACAGCAAATATGACCATGATCTCAGTCCTCTGTGAACATGCTCCTCCCTTAAGCGCTGGCGAAGTGGGGCTTGTCCTGCGAAACAGCAGCGAAGCCGCGACATGAATCCTTTTGGATTCTTAAATCAAGCAAAAAACAATATGAGTCCGAGCCAGCACAAAATTGATTCTGTTGCCACGCATATTATTCGTTTGCAGATTGCATCGTGATAATCCCTTTGTTGAGTGGTCCCAGTTCATGTGACTATCAACGATCCATGCTCCAGGCATTTCGTATTCAGAACAAAACACATATCATATCATAGAATATCACATTCAAAACTCATGGCCACTCACAGCTAGCAACGGCTACTTGTCCGTAGTATGCAGAACCCTACAGTACGCTCTCCTTGTCTGCATCGGTGTTGCTACCAACGCATCGAGAACCTTTTTGGATAATACCTACAGGACAGTGGGAGAAAAACTTTTTCAAGGATTCAAAGCGGCTGCAAAAGCAGTCCCATGGCCACTGAAGCAGCTCGACAGGAAGACACAGGTGGAGGAACATGGGGAAAGCATGAACAAAATCAAAATTCTTTTCAGAAGCTAAGCAGCACTGAATTCGTCCATATCTCTTCTCGCACTGAAGAAGACACTTCCTGAGGAAGTTCCAAATAGTTCCAAGGTTTTGTCAATTCTTGAGCCATGAGCAGGCTCCACATACAAACAAAAAAGAGAGAGAGAATGTGCAACATTGATTTGACTGATCTGGATGCAATCATTGGTTTTGCAGCTTTCCATTGGGCTTCCATAGGTTGAACAAAACAGCAAAACAGCGTTTAGTTTCTTTGATAGATGTTTCATTACTCACGCTACTTTCATTCAATTTCATACTAGATCCTATAGTTTATAGATGTTTATAGTATTTGGATGTCTTTGGTGATTGACTTAGGATCATAGCGGCGATCTGCCCGAGCCACCCCTTGACGAAGGTCTTGGGGCCTCCATTCAAGTACTTGGTCAAGGCATTCCTGAGGCTGCAGGGACACCAAACAGACCAACAGAACTGGGTAGGATGTCAATTTGATGGTTTATAATGGAAAAACCATCTATAAAATTCTATAAATGGATGATTTCAATGATTCTGAATAATTGTCATGCACCAAACAATAACTGATTCTGAGAGTAGATCTCGACCATGCCGCGGGCAACTAGCTGCCTTCCTTCTCAGGAACCCTCGCTTAACCAACCGGCTCCAAGGTCTCAATGCAGTCATGGGACTGGATTCTCACTCCGTCCTCAGGAGGGGGTAGGGGACCCCAAAACAGAACAGCTGCGGTGTAATATGGTGTAATACTGATGACATTTGATGCCCGCAGGAGAAGTGCTTCCAAAGCAGGGTGTAGTTCCCAGTCTAAGAGAACCTCTCAAACTTCAAACATCTTGAACATCATTATGTTAAATATTGTTAAAGTTGAAGCCAACCCCAAAAAACAGAGCATTTTTCCGCCAGGTGAGCGGTGTTCAAAACTTCAATTAAAACTGAATGGAAATTATTCATCCTTGCGCGAAATCCTTGCGCCATCCTTGCGCGACCACAATGGGAGCTTGCGCGCGGTCAATTTTTCAAACGGAGC
>Ga0126342_10006836_pt1 | contig 20300 bp, 16 predicted proteins | sample Cyp1metagenome_FD_92528 | JGI IMG/M metagenome (GOLD analysis project Ga0126342, IMG submission 92528) | Coral microbial communities from Lord Howe Island, Old Settlement Bay, Australia - Cyphastrea 1 metagenome | ecosystem: Host-associated > Invertebrates > Cnidaria > Coral ...
ATATATATATACATATATATCTATACACACCGTTATTTTCTGCCATTTGTTCTGCCATTTGTTCCCACTAAAGGTGGTTACCACACCTGGCCCTAGGTCCCGCCCCGAGCCGGAGCTGTCGAGTCGCGAGCCGCGTCAGCCGGGAAGGACCGGAGTTGTTCAGCAGCAAACAGGGGACGAATCCCTGCATTTTTATAGGTCTATAATCATAATATGTACCCTCTGGTAAACTAACATAACTATGGAAAGATCCACCATTTTTAATGGGAAAATCCACTATAAATGGCCATTTTCAATAGCTACGTTAAATTACCAGAGGGTAGAATATAATAGGTCTATAGGTCTATAATCTAATATTTTGAGTCTATCTTAGATGGGTAGAAACTAATCCATCTTTAATCCTTTAGTCTTTTGGTATGAATGGGATTATCTACTAACCAACTAAGAATTTGTCATTTTTTGCAGGGTCTCTAAGATTGGCACTGTAAAACCAAACTTATGAGGAAGTCTAGGTCACTTGGGAGAACTTGGATTGTCAGGCCAGTTGGTGATATCAGATGTCTAGGAAAACAGGGAAGATTTCAATGGATTTCATCAAATGCTGTTAGCCAACAGGACGGGTGATGAGAAATGGCGTAGCTACAAAAAAAATGCTTAGACGATTGATTGGAATCTTGCACCGTATAACTGGGACCCTGAGGAGACAAAATTACAACCTTCAACACTGGGGTTGTAAATGGTTCTAATATGTTCTGAGTAAATTGTTTGGGGACGTGGTATACCTAGCACTGATGGGGATACACGGCGGAGAATGGAATCATAGGACTTTGCCCATGATGACCCTGGGACAGTTCTCCACCATTCCTGCATTGGGTCTGGAAAGCCGACGCATTGCGCTGTTGATCTTGGGAGCTCTTGAAAACGCTCAAAAAGTAGTCATCTCAAAATCGGGAAGAATCGGCACTTTCAAGTTTTTTGAGATATGCTTTCTGTCAGTAGTTTTGCCAAGCGGCAGAATTGGACAATTTTGGCACCGCAGTTGAACCATTGACGAGGATGGGAATGGATGGGTTTCGGTGTCTGACGCAGGATGATCCCGGTGACTGCGCACGTCACTTTGCCCAGGGGCTTGCGACCAGACGATGACTCGGAGGCGCGTGGCAGGTGTTGGTAGGGCATGGGTCATCGTAGTACCCCACAAGAAAAACATGAGAGACCATGGCTTATCACACTATGCGCAATTCAAATGAATTTCATCTCATTTTGATACAACCCACCTGCGGATCCCATTACTTTTGCAGGAGTCAGTTAAAAAACCGTGCAAATATAACAATCCCTTCACCCTAAAACGAATACCCCCAAACAAAACCATGGTTAAGTATTGTATTTATTCATTTTGGGGTCCCATATTTCATATGGGGTGTTTGCAACATGACATTATTTACGCATGTCCCCACTACAATCACCTTTTGATGGTTGAACCATGTTGAAGCCCCATCTTCTATTCTGGTTTTATTCAATATTATTCAACATGCACTCTCTCTCTCTCTACAGTACATCCTCGTGAAAGTTACTACTGCAATATATCAATCACATTTATTTCAACATCCAGGAGGAGGATGACTGTCCACTGGCACCGGCGGAAGACGCGCCACTGGAGGACAGATTCAACCCATTTTCAGATGGGATGATGGGTTTTTTCCGAATCGAATGGTGATTTAACCAAGAGCAAGTTTTAACCAACACACTTATTGGAATTCAACGAATAAACACAGGAATTGTAGCAACCCCCAAATCTGGCGGAGAAACATGTAAACATGGGGTTTTAACCAAGAGAAGCTGGGATTTAACCAAAAACATAAGCAATGCATATTTGGTGGTTTTAATGAAAGAAGGAGAGTTGAGGGTTTATTTCTGGGGATTTGCTTTGTGGCAGATCTGTCTTTGTGGAAATGGCATGGCCATTTCAATGGGTGCGGATCTTAAGACCGGCAATGTTGGGCACTGATCTTCACACCCAAATCATCGTGCTACATCGCACTAGAAGAGTTCAGCCGCCCTTATTTTCATTTATTTTAACCATTCACAGAAAGAGTCGTGCTGATGTTCATACTAGATGCCGTGATGTAACATGATGTAACCCCATCGTTTCAGGGATCGTGCCGTATGGTGCTATTTGGGACCATGTGAGTGTGAAATCTTAAACAAAGGGCTTTACAGTTTTGGCATTTGCTGGCGAATAGCTATGGATGATGCGCTCTCCTGCCATAAGCAGGATATTTGAATCTCAGGAATGGAAAAGAATACGTACGAAAAACATCAGCAAAACATGTATGGATATGAATCGAACATATTGATGTAGCCAAAAACGATGGGCTATATAAAAGTACCTGCTGTTTTCATGGGATTATAGTTGCCAACAAGTGAGGGGTAGTGCTGGCAGTGTTCAGACTTCCGAACACCGAAAACCTGGATTGTTCAACAAGTTCAACACTCCTACGCCATAGAAATTGACCAGCAAGCGGAGCTATTTGTGACCTAGTTCAACCAATTTCCTGCGTTCCATGTGGAAAATCAACCCATAATCTTGCATTTTCCAAGTTATAAACCATTTGAAGGGCATTTGAAGGGTAGAAAAACAATATATGTACTGGACCCCAACTGGCCATGAGCAGGTGAGTTTCCCACATGGGTATATCCGAAAATGGGACACCCATAAGGCCCAAAATCGAATGGTGTATCATCATCCCGGGTGGGTAATTGAACGTGGCGGCGTTGCCTTTTTGATATTTGTGGATTCTGTGTTGTTTTGCGTTTTGCAATGGATTTCATGTCTTTTTGTCAACTTTGCGTCTCATTTCCACTGGTTTTATTGCTTTTCTGTGCACAGGCCATCAAATTTTGACATTTCATCCCCAGAAAAGTAGTCAATTTTTCGGGGGTCATTTCACAAAGTGACAATGGAGCCATAGTTTTTGCACATGAAAGCGGCTATTTTTCTGCAGAGCTGGTGACATCAGTTTGGTCACATCTGTGCCAAGGTCTTGCAACTCAGAGACATGAGGAAATCTCTGTGCTTCAGGGATTCCCAGCGCCATTGGGATGCTAACGTAGTTGGAATTTGATAGAGAAGATAGCAACGTAATTAGTTGTAAGGTAACTTACAAGAGATGCTAACGTAGTTGGAAGTTGATAGAGAATTTAACAACATAGTTGGAATGTCAAAGACGTCAGTAACGTAGTTGGAAATTCTTACTACACTTAGTACGAAGGACGCTAATACCCAGCCCAACCCCACCCCACCCCACCCCGTGCAAGATGTTAGAGAAGTCCATAACGCAGTTGAAAGTTCTTACTACAAAGGACGGTAATACCCCACCCTACCCCGTGCAAGATGCTAGAGAAGTCAATAACGTAGTTGTAAGTTCTTACTACCAAGGACGTTAATACCCCACCCCACCCCAAGATGTTAGACAATTAAAATAGTGACAACTACACTTTCGGTTGCCCACCCGTAGGCATCACCAGCATCATCATCATCATCATCATCATCATCATCATTATCGCCACAAACATTTATCAACACGGCAAATTTGTACAGCAGTTTCCGGACCCACAGGACTATCCACCCTTGCCACGGCCGCCAGAGCGGCCGGGCATGGAAGCGGTGCCGGGCCCTGTGGAGCAATTGGAGATGGAGACGTGGGCCGCAGATGGTGGAAAAATGGGGGGACTCAGCCCTTAGGACTCCTTAGGATGAAGAAAACCACAAGTTTTTTTCCCAAATCCTTTAGCTAAGTTGGGTGAAGGGTTGGTTGAGTGTTGGTTTTTTGGTCGATATGAATGTAGCTATATCATGCTATATCTATAGTTAGATGGGTGATAATGGGTGAGCAGTAACCAAAATCCTTGTTGATTTGTGGTTATAGGCGGTTGTACTACCTGGATTATCTGGAAGTATCATGACTCATCACATATGTAAGAGTGAAAAGTAGGAATGCGTTGCAGGAGGCCCCCAAACAAATCACTTATATTTATATACACTATATTTTTAGCGAAAAACATGAATAAGTGGGATAAGAGCTGAAAACCCAACTTGAGGGACTGATTAACCAGGTTGATCCAAGAATCGACAGAGATGGTGTATTCGAACAGCATCCAAACCCTGGGGAGCTTTGGAAAACAAATTATTTGGTGAGTTTGAACCAGCACTATCACTAGTCAGACTATAGAGATGATCCCAGTGAATTCAGAACCTCGGGAACATTCGGATCTAACCTGGTGTCCATGATTGTATTCGAGTCAAATATCCAACAACTACTGTAGTGAATAGCGGAGATTTGTCTGACAGGCTCGAGAAATCTCAAGAAGGATTTCTTTCATCCATAAATCCTGAGTTTTCACCAACCAAAACACGGGGACTAAATTAAACCTGCAAAAAACATGAGGGTTAGAACCAACAATCTCTTTTATCTCTTTCAGTATTTTGGGTTCGATGTCGATATCTCACATATAGTGGGGATCAATCAACAAACATGCCTTTTTCAATACCCAAAGCATATTGATTCAGCTTCTGAGGGATGTAAGCACCGGAAAATTGTCGTTTTGACCCGTAAATGGATTTTTACAGGCAACATGGCGACGACCATTTGGGCTAAATACCATGGGATACCCACAAAACTGGCAGCAGTCTGAGGAACAGATGCCTTATCAGGCCATGAAGGTGCAGCCGATTCAGCGAATTCCCTCATGGACCGATACTTATGCATGCAAAGATCACTTCATGTAACTTCTTTGGATGACTTTCTCAGGCAGTTTGACGGTTTTGGTTATTTGAAAACTGCAACTTCTTCAACATGGATTTTCCATTATAAAGCATCCAGCTATTGGGATCCCCATTTATGCACCCCCCTTGAACCCCCCTAAATTCCAGGAATCTTCGATTCAAAAACTCACGGCAGGTGGATCACCCGTGCGAGCCTGTGCAGCTCAACTGCTATGACGACGACTGGTTGGTGGAGCATCTCACCCCCAGGTGCCGTGTTTCGTCCCTGCGGGGACCGGCGGAAGATGGGTCCGTGGTGTCCAAAACGTTGGGAGAGGGGTAAAGATCACCACATTTTTTTGGGGGGAGTGGGCTGATTTATGTGGGGTTTACCAACTTTTGGGGGAAGAACTAGATTATACATGATTATACTAGATTGAACTACACGGTTCCACTTTTTGGATGGTTTTGATCAATTGTGGGGAAGTTGAACACTGGGAAGATTGGTTCATTCTTCGGCCGCATCATGGTTTCTCATCGTTTTCTCACCGGGTTGATTTGGTGGAAAATCTAGAGGGACCTAGATGGATTTTACCGCCTAAAGCCTGAAAACCGTCCCTCCAAAACCCATTTTGTTTCTGATGATCTCGAAAAGAAGACTTGCCAAACTTGCCAAACATCTCATATCAATTCCCAGAGTCCCAGAGTCCCAGACTTTTCAGGCTGAGGGATTTCATCATGCAACGTTTCCAACCGGACTTGGTCACGGAGCCCAAATACGTGGCTTGGCGAAGAACGTAGGGCCAGGGGGTGGGTTTCCGCTGACCTCAAGAAAAACCAGGGGGTTTTGAGATCTCCTGAGGGGATTGGAGTCCAGTTTGTTGGTCGGCATAGGGTAGAAATGGTCATGTGTGAACAGTAAGAAAGGGAAACTTGAGGAGAGGCAAATGGGAAATGAAGAGGAGATCAACATGCAATGAATTAGGGGGATGAATTGGTGAATTAAAATGGATAATAATGGGGAATGCTTGACTGGGGAACTAGTAAAATCAGATGGAGACGACATGGAAAGGGCTTAAGGAATGAATGCTGAACATCTCAGGGGTAATCGATCATCCCAATCAGATAAAGATCGTCGGCACGTGCATGGAATATGCAGAAACAAGCCAAACAGTTTCATCAATACATGTACATCATAGACATGATATAGATTGATATCATAAACAAATAAATATCTATCTATAATTAATATACAATATATATATATATACGTACATATATCTATATATTTAGAGCCCACAAAACTTCAACACATCTTCAGGCCCCCCTTGGCCCCTTTGTTCCAATGTCTTCATAGGTGGCTTCCATCGGAAAGTACGTGGGCGCCAAATTTCTGCAGAGCTCGGGTGCCTTCGTCTCGGTCTTCATGCGACCGCAGACGGCGCTCAGAAGTGACCCCGGCGCCACCCTGTGGCGCGGCGTTGCTGGGGCGGTTAGGGGGGGTGATCTAGAAAGAATGGCTGGTTAAGGATGGTTAAGGTGGGTTTATGATGTTGTATGTATGATTCAATGATATTTTATGATATTTGTGATGTTGTATTGTTCTTAGATGTCGTCATTTAGAACGTTTTTTGGGTCCGTTTTCTTTCTCATGGGATGAAATTTTTATCCTGAAGTTTTCGCAGCAGATTTTTTAAAGTTGAAACCTCCATCGACCAGCAGATGATCAGACATTTACAGGCGTCCCCCCCAAAAAAATTAGAAAAGCAAATCACCAGCAAAGAACCAGGAGGTTACTTTTCTGGCTTAGGAAGGGGGCTCCTTCCTACACTTGTACCTACTTCAGTCTTTAGTGGGTTTCAAGTTTGCACCACCAAAAGGAGCGGCGATGAGACCTTGCAAAGGGAAGGAAATCCTGTTTTGTCTCCTGCATCATATCGTATTGCAAGTACCAGAATTATGATTGTTTTCTGCACTTTTGGAGTATTCTGCTGAGCATATAGAAATTTATGAATATGTTATGAACATTTGAATATCATCAGCTGACTCACTCGTGAGTATTCACGTCCCTCTTTTTGAACAATGACCCAGAATTAAAGACACAGGAGTTACCCACACCTTCCAAGTCTTGGTGTATCCGATTTTGACCCATCGTCGCAGTATGGAACACCCAAAGTTATAGGGATAAAGAACTTTGGGGATATGAAAATCACTAAGACCAAGGCGTCATCAGCAAAGACGGACACAAACAATGAGTCCGAAAATAAGGTACCCCTAACTCCTGTGGTTCATGGTAACATTTTCTATCATTTTCTGCATAAAATGGTAACGGAATCCCTAACTCGATGGTGACAGCTGAGACTGGAGCTAGGCCAGTGCACTACAACATCCCAAAGTCGGAGCTGAACATGTTCCAGCGCAAGGTCTGCGCTTCGAATGATGGCAACATTTAAACAAAAACAGGACCCAGAGTGGTGGGATGCATTTGTTGTTTTGTTGGATTGGATACGGCTATCTACATGTACATGTTCAGATACATATCAACCAGAAGATGACCATATATACAGTATATATATATATTAATATATCCCCATCCATGTGAGTTCCATTCCATACTATCTCGGCCGACTATGTATATATATATATATATTATAGCAACTATTGAGCAAGTATTCCCCCCGATATCTCTATGGATTATATTTCTTTTTTTTTACGGGATATTAACTATCCCGGGTACCATAGTTTATACCCCCACGATATCATAGTAATGTACAGTAACCCCCATTGAATCACCACAATGGATCGTTATATCTATACTTTGATATTATATTACTAGACCAGAATAGACTAGACGAGTGGCTCTATAGATATCTCTATGTCATCACCATTTAATCATCATTTCCCGAAGAATTCTTGATTAAAACTGGCATGTTAGGGCACATCGATAGCTATAATGTTAGAAACATGGTTAAAGTATTGTTGGATATATATATACACATATCATTATTTGATATATCCCCATCAATATGCTAACATATCATCCACTTTTTTGGAGCATCATATTTTCACCATAATTTATCTGTCATATTTTTCCATGTTCCATAAATTGTCCATACCTCCATCTAACGTTTTCACACATATCCCATTAATTGGTTTACAAATCCACTAAATTTACTTAAAAAGTGGTTTATATCCCCATTCTATCACCATTTTCCCAGCTTTTTATCACTCAATGGATTGGTTTTAAGGGAAACTTTTAACCGGAAAGCCCATGATCCAAACATGGGAAAAAATCGATGGAAAATCTGTTTTTTTCTCGATTTTCCAAACTAATCCGAATTGACATGTTGGAAAATCCCTACTTGTTGGAAAACTATGGGAAATCACCATAAATGGGATTTATATATCAACATATGGTGATTGGGATTTATATATCAACATATGGAAATCACCATTGTTGGAAAATTCCATTGTTGGGATTTATATATATATATCAACATATCTAATATTGTTGGATATATAAATCTATTGACATAATTGTTGGAATTGATAAATCACAACTATAAATCATTGATATCATTGATATCCCTATTTTTCTCAGCATTTCCCGATGGTTTTTCCGCCAGGTGGAGAGCCACATCGAGGAGTTGCTGCAGCACCAGGAGCTGATCCACGCCTCGCTGCGGGCGCTGCAGCAGCTCCTGGCCAAGGCGTAATGCTGACGTTATCATGAGCTATCTAAGCATATAGTTATGATATTTTATGATATATATAATAATTAGATATACTATGTATAAATGGCATATAGTTGCAAGGAATTGTCTCATGATCTACTTTTTTGTTAGTACATTTTTACGTATGATTACAGAATATTCATACACTTATACAATGTGGGGCTGCCCTTTCCACCATAAATCATCGCCGAAATTCCCCAATGGGGTGGCTTCATTGGGTATACTGGTTGGTTGACGGGATGGGGTATTAGGGGATTGAGCAAACCACCTTATATCACGTATAGCAACCACAAGGAAAGATGGCAAAACGTCTTTGCAGGATGTTAGTTTGATGACAGGAATCATGATTAATGATGGGGAATCAACCACAAATGGCCGATTTCAGGTATCTTCCAGATGTTATAGACATTATTTACTTCATATTTCCAGATTTCGCATTTGAAAAAATGGGGTGACTTTTTATATAGATATAATTATATGACATACAGTTATAATCTGCGTGTGTGTATCATTTGTTTAGTTATTTACTGATTTGTAAGTGAGTATATCGGCTTGTCTGAAACCTTATGTTATGTAGAACAGGGGAGATAAGCATAAATCAATGGGATAATAATCATAATACATAATCACATCATAATTTTCCGTTACACATATACATATATATATATATATACATATACATATATATACATATATGTACATATATATATACATATACATATATATATATATATACATATGTATATATATATACATATATATGTATATACATATATATTGTACATATATATATACACATGTATCTCTGTATTGTTGGATTAGATTAGATTAGATTAGATTGGATTGCCAGATAGATAATCAGATAAAGTATAGGACATGATATAAATAAATAGTTTTACGTTCCCATTTGATATACATCTAGTTTTTTTAAATAGTTTGATGGGACTACTATAGAATGATAAGATCTGCAGTCATACAACAGTATTATATAGTTATATATATATCATACGATTATGGCATAGCCATACACTCCATGTTTTCTGTATGCAATATATTTACCTTTTTTTTACCGCATAAATCACCCATGGCCCATCGAGTTCGATGATTTTAACATGATGATTTACCGGTGAAATTTAACCATGGTGATTTTCCATGGTGCTTCGTTGAATTACCAAAGGGTATATAGCAATATTCCATTACAGTAATATGTCCTGAATATGTCCTTTCTATTTCATTCATATTTAGTTATATAATGTTCCATTCATAATTCGATATATAATTCCATTAATGTTCCATTGACATTCCATTACATGCCATGATATCCTATTCAAACACCATGTTATCTTATCTCATGTCTTAGCAACCTCCGGCTGCATCTCTTCGTTGTCCGCGTTGCTCTGTTTCAGGGCATGGCGGAGAGTGACGTGGTTAATGTGATGATGCCCGTGGACTATCACGCCTTTCAAGAGGCGACGGCCATGTCATGTTTTTTTGTGTTTTTTCTCTGGTAGGTTTGTCTGAAAATTGAGAGGAACACCATGCAAATTCCCAGTGATTTCTCATCATGTTCCTGAGAATTGTGGGGATATACATCATTTTCAGACACACCCATATAATGTTATATACATATATATATAGTACTGTACCACCCATGGAAAAGTAAAACAACATTATTTTAGCAGGAAGTTACTGTTCTATCTTGCTGATGATTTTTGGGCATTTCTATACATACTCAGCTGGGCCGTGGAGTGAGTCCCAACTCCATGGCTGATCTACTCGTTTTTTCATCCAGGTGGTTGAACCCCCATGAGACTGAATAAAGCACAGATTACGTCCATATTAAAGAGATAAAACGGGTCTACTGTATCCATGTTCAATCATCATAACATCCCAGTTTACGAATGTAATCTAAAGTTTTTTTGTTTCCCACAACAGAAGTCGCTATTATATTAAAAAAAAAACCATTGGACCTGTGGTTTTATGTGGAGAGACATCTGTTGGTGAAAATCGCAAACATGTTTTTTTTCTAGTCAAAACCTTACCCTTTTTTCTGCCAACCCCAAAGAGAAAAAAGGTTAAAGGCTATCTTGGTGTATGTATGTACATTACTGTTATTATTGTCATTATGATTATCATTATTTGTAGCAATGTTATATATAGTTATTTCTATCATTAGCCTTCATTACAACCCTCATGATTATACATAAAGATATCCTTATTTCAACCCTAAATCCTTGCAAACCATATTGGTAAACTCATATGTACCATTCTTATATTTGTCATTCTTATTTCCCAATTATATCATAATATCAAAAATCCCAATAATATTCCATTACACCACCTCTATATTCCCAATACATATATATATATATCACATTGGAATCAATTTGTGAAAGGAATAAGCCCGTACTATACAAACCATTGTTAAGTCATTAAATAGTATAACCCATATTATAAACCATTATGACCCAATATTACCACAAAAAGATACATTATAAATCATTATAATCCATTATGATGGTACATTGCCCAATCATCAAATAAAATGTTCCATACAAGGACCACTATTCCAATGTATTGGTAATGCTCCAATATTAGGCCATTATTAGTTTTTGATAGTTTTTGTATCCAATATGTATGAACTCTCATTTTGCTTGGCACCTTTCTATGTATATATATACACACATATATTTTGGTATATTTTTGTTTCATGTTTTATTTTGCATATCTTTGGCAAATTATCATGATCATGACCTCATAAAATGTATATATATATACATATGTATATATATATACATATATATATATATATGTATATACATATATATATATATATATATATATGTATCCCATATTTGGCTCAATGTTGCTGATTCCAGGTGGAAGGTGCCATGATTGAAGCTGATCAGCCCCTGTTGCCTGTGGCGGATGGACGCCGAGCGGTGGTGATCATCGACACGCCGGGGGGTCCTGGTGGAGAAAATGGTGGGAAAATGATCGGACAATGGGACCCCCCTGGGATGTTTTTATCCATGAGATGTTGGAAAATGGTTGGAACATGGGATGTCATGTTTAATGTTTTTTTTTTGAAACTATCCCATGACGCAAGTATTTTAGAGTACCGTTTCTGATCGTTTCTGTGCCAGGGTTTTGACTCATAGCCGAATGGAAAAATGAATGGAAATCCCTTAGCCACTTAGCCAGTCAGGATTGAATCCAGGGTAGCTTCTGGACACTTTTCATATACCCTCTGGTTATTTAACATAGCCATGGAAAATCCCTTATAAATGGAGGTTTTAATGGGAACATCATCTATAAATGGGCCATTTTCCATGGCTATGTTAAATAACCAGAGTGTATTTTTGTTTTTTTTGTAAATTTGCCCAGTGACCGTGTTCCAGCCATTTTGGTCAACCAGACAAAACGAGGTCTGCAGCTGTGGCGGAGCATTTGTTTTACGTCAAGGCTGAAGATTTTGTGGCACGGGGCCAAACATGGTGGCTTAGGTAGAGGAATGTACCCTCTGGTAATTTAACATAGCTATTGAAAATGACCATTTATAGTGGATTTTCCTATTAAAAATGGTGATTTTCAATAGCTATGTTAGTTTACCAGAGGGTAAGGGATATGGTATCATTTCCAGGTTGCTGAATTATGATGCCATTTATCCATATTTATCCAGATATTTTGCGATTTTCCATTTGACTTCCAAGAAGCCTATCTTATCAGAATTCCAAGGAGCCTTTTCTGGCATTTTTTTAAAACTCACCTTCGAAAGATTCTTCATATTTAAATATTGAAGGACCTATCATTGTTGGCTTCAGCCTCAAGGCTCAGGGTATATATTTATGTATAATATGTATACATAATATAGGTACAATCCAATCATATCCAATCTCATCATGTTGGGAATCTCAATTCGTAGCTCCCCATGGCTTGCCACCCTTGCCGATCACAGAGGCTGGAGTGAAGCGAGCGCTACACGTCCATATGCCAAAGAAGGCGCGGCCAGATCAGATCCCGACGGTTGGTGGTTCAATCCTCATTTTCTGTTATAGACATACATAAACATCATATAAAATGATGAACCATTAAAAATGTATATATATATATACAGATATTAATTTCATTCACCATCTTTTTTTGGTAAGAAAAAAAAGGATGTTGTCGATTAAACCTCCAGTGCTTGGGCAGGAGAGCTTTCAGATGATCCGCTTCGACCAGCGGGGCGAAGCGCGCTTGTGGGCACAAGATATGATGGCTTCCTGGAAGAAAGCCATGGCCATGGCCAGGTGTTTATTGGGCGTTTAATATGGTTGATATATGCTTAATGTGGGGTGTATGCTTGATATATGGTTGATGTGGTTAATATGGTTTGATAGGTTTAATATGGTTGATATATGGTTGATACATGGTTGATATATGGTTGATATATGGTTAATGTATGATGGATACCATGGTTATATGGAGATGAATCGCGAGTTGAAATGTACAGTAGATGTGGGAGATGTTTGGATCCTGATGTGTATGTGATATATATATATATATATATGTAGTTATACTGTACTTTGTTTCATGTGTCTATAGAATTCGAAACATGCAGTATCATTTTGTTACACTATGTAGTAGGTTTCCAATTTATGATTTGGTACCCCCAAATCATCCATTTTGATAGGATAATCTATTATAAACCATACTTTTTTGGGTAGTTCCATGACCTAGGAAGCCTCCAATTCTAGTGATAGGAAAGCGAAGACATAGCAGCATGCGCCAGCAATTTGGAGAAAACATGTTGCCAGTAGTTTTGAAAGGTGGATGATTGAAATCCAACATATTTCAAAATATTTCACCTCATGTTTGTTGTGCTGTATCTAAGATGTTGGTAGAGGTGTGGTTTCATGACAGTGCGAAAGAAATGTCCAGTCGAAGTCGGGGTGAAACTTGCTCTCCAGGACCCATTTTCAGTATTTTGAGCTGTTTACATTTTGGAGATCGGCCAAATTTTGGAGGTTTTTACATAATGGGATATGAAGGGATATATTATGATTTAGGGACTCACTATAGATGATGGAACTCATTATAGATGACGGAACTCACTTAACTCACTATAGATTATGGTTTAGGAACATCCCATATGATATACCATCTGGTTATGACTAACATAGCCATGGAAAATCCCCATTTTTAATAGGTAAACCATCTATTTCTATGGGCCATCTATACCATGGCTATGTTAGTCATAACCAGAGGGTAATCTTCCAAGCCACGACCATCGCGAATCGCGAGGCTCCCACGGAGATGGCCCTGCAAAAAGCGGAGGATTGGGTTGATCAGTCACCGAACCCAGCTGGGATCTTCCATGGCCCTTTTTTGGGGATTTTCCACATATGGGTTGAGATGGTGAGATGGTTTAAGTTTAAGCAAACATATGCAAACAAGTGTGATTTCACCAACTAATTGGGTTAACCAGCTTGAAACAGTTGATTTTAGTTGCTTTTGGCCACTGTAAAATGGTGGCTGTAAAAAAAAAAAACACGCAAAATTAATAGAAGACAGGATGAAGATGCGGTGACCAGCTATTTGTAGTGTGAACACCAGAGGTTCACCAGAGGAGGACCTGGTTGGCAGCTGTTGGGGCTATTTTGGCACCTCCCTATTTCAACTGATTAGTATAACCCTTGGACTTGTCTGATAGGATACCAAAACTGAGGATTTATCATGTTTTTCCCTTTAGACATGGACCATTTGGAGGTATCTCCCCCTTTCTCCAGACAGATCCAAGACAGACCCAAGTGATTAAACAAAACAGACATGAATCATGAAGGCTATTGAGCTATTGTATCCCCATGATATAGATTATCTACATTAAATCCATGATTTCCCCTATGTGAAGAAACCAACACGTGAAATCCAGTTTCCATCGGTTCCTGAGGTTGGTCCCTGTCGAAAGGTCCAACTTGGTCGAGGCCCTTAGAAGATGATGCTGTGGACCGGGGATCTTTGCCCATGAAAATCAGATCAGGATGCCTTTTACTGTATGTATTTACCCTCTGGTAAACTAACATAGCTATTGAAAATGGCCATTTATAGATGGTTTACCTATTAAAAATGGTGATTTTCAATAGCTACGTTAAATTACCAGAGGGTAATGATGTTTATTCCAAAGGTAGGTAGTTGCCAAGTCTTGGCCAACATTTTGAGGCTCGAAAAAAAAAAATGTGAAAAAACACATTTGAAAAACAGACATGAGATGACCAGGGATTGAAGGCAACCAAGACCTCACTCTGGGGATGTTCATCTCTCCACTGGAAGTTGGGATTGGAGGGGATTGGTCACTCGGTCACTCGGTCAACCATGTTGTTTTTGAAATCAAAGTGGTCGGAAATAACCGATACCTCTAGTAATCAGACATGGCAAGGAAAAATCCATGAAAATCCCTCATTTGGTTTGATGAATTTCCCATTTCAATGCTCATTTAGTTCCAGGATTTCGCATATTTCGCCAGGCTGTTCGCTTTGCCTTGTCCTTCAGGCGGAGATAAACGGCTGAATCCAGGACTTCCCAAGAAATTGCTTTGCCGGAAAGCCACTCTCTCCAAGTTCTCAGCTTTTTTGACTGGTGGTTTGGAACATGGCTTTTATTTTCCATTTCATATCTGGGATGTCATCCTTCCCATTGACGAACTCCATCATTTTTCAAGGTGGTGAAATAGCACCACCAAGCAGTTGATCTTGGAAACATGTTCCTTTCCCGGTGATCCCAATCTCCGCAAGGTCTTTCCCCCGGTGATGGGGTGTATGGGGATTACATGGCTACAGGTATGGAGTACCATTGTAATCCTCACCCATTTGCTCCATAGAATAGCAGTAAATTCATGTAAATTCAGATACTCAACTTCGGATGATGTAGTTTGCAAGTATAGTGTGAATATGCCATATGTAGTCCATATGTGTGGAACATGTGGGTAACAGCGATCTTTCAGAAGATACCCCATATCTTCCCGCGACCGCAGATGCGATGAGATCTACATCATTTCCAGCGCATCGTTCCGACAGCACCTCGGACGATGTAGGTGACGCTCCATAGCCCCACAGCTGACCCCCCAACAATCAGGGTGCATTAAGGGTTTGTTAACCGCTGACAGCCACTAACCAGCTCGTATTAGTGGCTTTTGGATGCTTTTGCTGGTTCACACGCGCTTAATGAACCCTGGTTGTTGCGGATGTCACCTTTGGGGGGTTGAATCTACAGCGGGGAGTGTTCCACCCATGATACCCCTTGAAATCAAATTTCAATGGATTGATGAAGGGCAAAATCAAGAGGGAACTGGCAACCATTAACCATGGTATTTATGAGTAAATGTCATGGCTTTCCTCTGAGAAAAAAACATCATCCAATTCTGTCAGTATTTTTGGAAGAGAATCTCATTTTTGTTAGACCTTGGCTTTCCATGATATGTAGCGGGTACTTCTTCACAGCCTTGGGACATGATTGATGCCGTACCCGCTTACTATCCATGCACACCCAACTGTCAACGGTCCATTCCCCAGGATCGACCATGAAAAGATCCTGGCGACCGTTCGCTTCCTCAACAAGCGTGAGGCAGCCATTCACGCCATAGGCGGGAGTGGAAGAGCGCGGAGATGATGGCGAAGGGATACGGGATACATATTTACCATTAATCCAATGTATATATAATATATATATTATATATATATATATTATATATTATATATATATTATATATATTATATATATTATATATATATGTAGCGGATATTGATGAAATAGTAACGAAACAATATATGGAATGCTGATGGAATATATTACTCGGTGGAGGTGTGGTTGGTGCATATTGGTGAATGGTGATCATATTTGGGAAAGAAATCCATTCCTGTAATATGCAACAAATATTATCAATCACCATTCACCAATATTCACACATATGATAATGTAGCCTCTGGCTGTGTCCTCATATATGTAAACATCTTGATGTAGCGGATATTCGGATCTTTTTCTGACTTTTCTTTTTAACAAAAAAAATATGTGGAATGCTGATGGAATCCATTCCTGTTATGGCTGTAACATCAGACACAGCCGGCGACGTTTTTTGGATCCCGTTCGACAACTCCTTCAGGTGTTGAACCTGACGCCCATGGTGAGCTGCTGCTTAGGCGGCGATTTTGTGTCTGGATAGATTTTTGGGGCTTTCCGAAGTTGCTATTGGGGATACCCCAATAGCTGGTTTATTTCATGGAAAATCTGATTAAATAACATGGATGATAACTGAACACCATCTACTTTGAGGATCATCCCACTACAAGTGGTTAGTAACTAAAGTCATAAGCCATTTATAGATGGGATAACCCACGAATCGGGGACTTACGAACCAGGCTTATGAAAACCAGTGACTAAGTGGGGCGATCCTCCAACTATTCTATCTGTTTGATAGTAGTTCGTAGTTATAGTCTAGTTTTCACAGTAAAAGAGTTGTTGGAGAGTTCAGCGACTTAAGCTCCACTTTCTTCAATTCTGAAACGCAAGAAGTCTACGGAGCCTGGCCAGGAATATCTCGGAGGGCAATCATGGGGACTTCACCCTCAAGTCCTTCCGCGACCAAGGTGGTCGGGGGGAGAGAAGAATCGTCTTGATATTAAGGCTTGCATGGCATAGACTCTATTTAAGGGATACATAGGGATACTATATTCACAAAGTCCAAGAGTGTTTGGTGGTTTCACACATCTTATGGATTTGGAATTGTTATTAATCATGGACAAGGTCAATTTCAATGGGGAACATCCCCCATATAGAAATGGAATGGGGGGAGGTACATGATTCTCTCAGTCAAATCCATTTTGTTTGTAATTGTGATGCTGCAAACAGGTGTTCAGATACTTCTTCTCAATAGATGTCACCTGTTGTGGGGTCCCTCCAACTATGAGTGTATCCCCAATGACTTTCATATTGTTCGCTGAGCCGTGTCCAATCTTCCGGTTGCTTGAAGATAGGGGGTTATACTACCTACTCCAGCAACCCCAAGAAAAGATGGACCAGTAAAAAGCAAACAATATATCATAATATATCTATGTACATCATATCAGATTATGATATATTATGATGAATCACTGTTCTATCTTTTTTGGGGGATACTAAGAATACTAAGAATACTATGTAATTATGTATAAAAAAATATATATATGATACGTATTATATATGATGTATGCATTGGGGATGCCCAGCTTTCCATGGCGATCCCAAAAAACCATGGCAGGTATTGGGACGGCCATTCCAGGTGGCCGAGCGAGAGATTGAGCTTGGACTGGATGGAGAATGAAAGAATGACTGTGATATGAGATATCGATATATGTATACCCTCTGGTAAACTAACATAACTATGGAAAATCACAATTTTAATGGGAAAATCCACTATAAATGACCTCAATAGCTATGTTAAATTACCAGAGGGTATATATATATATTATTTCATATATTATATTATTGATTTATATCATATAATATGATTTACCTTTTTATCTTCAAGACATTTTATTTATCATATTCATACATATATATATATCAACTTATATTATGTACCGTACTATTATGATGACATTTTATATAATGTAGTATAGTACATTGTATTGTATGGTCTTGTATTGTATTGTATTGTTTTGTACTGTATTCTATCATGTCCATATATGTGCAGATGTACATACATGTCTATATATAATATATATAATATATATATATATATACATTTATACCATATAAGAATACACACGGCATGTATATCTCTTGATCTCTTGAGTCTTGAGCTTTGCTACGCCTTTCTCATCCTGAAATCTTGAAAAGAAACCCATCGACAGCAACCAATGGTCAACGGAAAGTAGTTGGGCAATTCCAGGATTGGCCGCCCATGCAGCCTTTCTGTTGGATACATTCCCCAGTTTGATGTTGGATACATTGAATACATTGGATACATTGGATACATCGCAATTTCTTGAACTTCCCCTGTTTCTGCCTGACACAAGCCGAAGCTTTGCCCGTGTTTTACCATGTTTTACCATGTTTTTACATGTTTTACCATGTTGTCCCAAGCTTTCCCACCATGGTCTCAGGTCAGGATAGCAAATGGACAAGTTGGCGAACGATCCTGGTGAACCAGAAGGCTCAAGAGCTCCTTGGTTTGGTCCTCACTGGAATGATGACCAGTCAAGGGAATCATTCCCAAGATACCCTCTGGTAAACTAACATAGCTATTGAAAATGGCCATTTATAGTGGATTTTCCCATGAAAAATGGTGATTTTCCATAGCTATGTTAAATTACCAGAGGGTAGTCTTATTTCTGGTTTATTATGAATGGGGTCACTGGGGACTCATCCTAAAATGCTTGATTATGTCCTAGAATTATTCGCAAATTTCTGGTTGATTTCTTATTTATCCAGATTCATATGGGGTGTTTTATCCTAAAATGGGGGATCCCCAAGTCACCATAGGAATTTCAATACCAAGTCATGGTTTAATCGTGGATGATTTTTGGGGTACACACATTTTTGGAAACCTCCATATATGATAATGATATATTATGATATCGCCCTGGTGATTTCTTATAGTTTATGATTAGAAGCGTGTTTTAATCCTTAAGTAATTGGTGATTAGTTATCTTAGAATTTTGTCTTTATTTCCCACCAGGATAAGTGATGATTAGTTCGTTCCGCCCAAAGATTGATAGAACAGGTTCAATTTATCGATATTTGGCAGCGGGATTTTACGAACTTCTATCTTTCTTGGTGGTGCCAATGATTACATAATTGGTAGTTCACCAGCAAAAAACAACTATTTTTAATGGTCAACTTTAGTCAACTTTATATAACACCGGAAGGCATTACTGTTGTGACTAGTGTCATTGGTGGGTTGTTCAGCATGATTGGATGAGAAAACTGAGTCTTGCAGCCTCAGATCTACCGGACAAAGCGTATTGCAAAATTGGTTTTGTATTCATGTCTTAATTGATCTTAATTGTTGTAATTGGGCAAGCAAGAGGTCCCAGCTGAAAGATGGTTTCTTCCCCATTTGATACCTTTTTGCAGGATATCTAAGACTAGCCTGAGATGGTCTATGCCATAGATCCATGTACATATGTATATATATATATATAAATCCTTCAGTTCAATTCAAGATGTCCAGCCAACCCCTGGGGTTTTCAACCTTTCGGCTTTGTTTGTCAACGGCCCGGTTGCCAAAAACTGGGGGCCCCCCAGCATCGGTCGCCTTGCCTTGGCGCTTAGCACTATCAATAGTATTCGAGCATATCAATTGTTGTCTAATTACACAGATTGCAAACTCATGATCATGATTTGGCTAACAATCCTTTCATCATCAGGGTAATTTACCAACAATCATGAGCAATCATAGTATGATAATGAACAATAATGCTTAATAGTGTGCTAATGCTAATATAAACAATTATCCATCCATTTTTGTTTTCATGGCCCAGGATGTCTAACAGCTTCAAGCAGCAGACCATGACCATCGGCAGTCAGATCCGGGTCCTGGAAGCGCTGCGACTGGGACTTGACGCAGTGACCGTACAGAAGCAGCGTATGTTTTGCCTCAGGGAGACATCAAACATCATCCAACTGATGTATATACATACATACATACGTACGTACGTACGTACATGCATCCATGCATCCATGCATCCATGCATCCATGCATCCATGCATCCATGCATCCATGCATCCATGCATCCATGCATCCATGCATCCATGCATCCATGCATCCATGCATCCATGCATCC
>Ga0126342_10006837_pt1 | contig 20295 bp, 20 predicted proteins | sample Cyp1metagenome_FD_92528 | JGI IMG/M metagenome (GOLD analysis project Ga0126342, IMG submission 92528) | Coral microbial communities from Lord Howe Island, Old Settlement Bay, Australia - Cyphastrea 1 metagenome | ecosystem: Host-associated > Invertebrates > Cnidaria > Coral ...
ACATATGTATATATATATATGTGAATATAATATATATATATAATGTATATATATATATAATGTATATATATATACACATTTGATGTACATATACATATATATGTATACATATATGTATATATAAAGATACATAGGTGTACATATGATATATTACAATATACATACACACATATATAAATATAATGAGTATAATGATTCAAAATCCCATTTCCTGTCTTATGTTCCTTCAACTAGTTCACTGGCTGAGAGACGGCAAAACCACATTGGCTGACCGCCGACCGCCTGTCTGCCAGATCATGCCAGATCCCCAGATCCCTAGGAGTATCTGCGATGCAGTGGTGCAGGTGGATAATGACATGAATATCCTGGATTCCGACAAGTTGAGCTTGTTGCTGTACCAGAATTCGACTCTCGATTTGGTGGGAACGTCCTTCAAAGACCTGTTGTCACCACTGGACTGGCAGCAATTCCAGGATGACATTCGGGCAGTTCAGGATGGAGGCTTCATGCCGATTCTAGCTAGGCTCAAAGGATCCTACGACACCAAAATTCGGGTGGCAATTTATGTGTCTGTGCTCCCTCAGGCTGATGGTGAGGTGGGAGTTGAAGAAACACTTGGGGAATCTTGTGTGACTGGCAACTTCACATGGGTAACCGTGGGGATCTGTGGGGAACCGTGGGGCCGGGAACCGTGGGGAACCCCCAGAGAGGCACTGGCTTTGGTTTGGACAGGGAAGGATCATATCATTCATATCAGAATATCCTACAATCCTGTGAGACACAATGCAAGTTTGCTGAACCGAATTTCTCGGCCGATTTTGGGCAAGGCTATGTATTTCACTATTTCACTATTTCTGCTAGCGCGCTTTCCTGAGGTGAGATACTTCTTGGGCATTACTGAAGATGAAGAGAAACTGGAAGCAAGTCCCTGCCCAACACCAAGAATAAAATCACCTGTTCCCAGCAATTTGTCGCAGGTCTTGCAGCGTTTGGACCCTGCCGTGGAGGAACCAGACCTGGAAGCAGCTCTGGAGGAAGCAGAAAGGGAAGACTCAGTGGCAGCGGAACTGGAACTGCAGGAGTTTGTCGAAGAAGAACAAATGCAGGCGATGATGTCCTTCTTGTGGACCTGGCCCTTGGCCTCTCAAGATGTGCAAGATGCATGCTGTGATACTCACCATATCTTGAGCCGAGCTGCAGAGCTTTGACGGCAAAACTTGGGGTGTCCTCCAAAACTGCGAACGATGATACCCGCATGATACCCTAAACCCAGATATGGCTTTGGAAGTCGATTCCCACATGCTTTGGCTAGTGAAATTCTATAGGATCATCTCAAAACAGCTTTGACACCTAAGAACAGGGGGTTGTATCCGAAAACGAAGCCTCGGGCATTTGGTTCCTGTGCTGAGGTTGTTCTCCAAAAGCTTGAGAAAATTCCCTGTTCAAACAACTCATCACGGTCTTTTTCCTGGCAGTGTCCAGCATGCCACTCGGCGGGGGCCTGGACTTGGGGGCTCAGAAGTGCTTGGGGCATCTGATGTCACCAATTTCGGGATCTAAGGCAAACTGATGGGCTTCCAGTGCGACAAGGATCACTTTGACAATGTCAACAGCTCCTGTTGCTGGTTTGCAGCAAGGAATCAGGGTGCCATTGACCATAATAGATAACCAGCAGCCGGGTCATGGTCGGGGTGCCGAGGTGGTCGTTGTGTCAACTGGGACCAGCTCTATTGAGGACATTTGAGGACCACCGGCGAGTTTTTCAGGAGGCCACAACTTGGCGGACAAAAACTGGGATGCCGCGAAATGTTGCTCGAAGTGCAGCTTTCGAGTCGGAACATTGTCGCCCTGCAACAAACAGAAAAGAATTCAACGGGTGGTTTCTTACTCTTCCATTAGCTCTTCCCTTGGACAGAAATGAAGGTTCTGCGACAGCATTTTCATTTTTTTTGTTCTTGAAACATTTGGAAGGCAAAAACTGGTAGCACATTAACATTGAATGTAAACTTTTCATTCTATATAACATAGCATGTTTTTTGCAAGATCCCTAGTTGCAAATCAGTAGCATTTCACCCATGAGGATTTTCAGTTGTGAGGATAGTTACAGAAAGTGTCAGATATGTTTCTATAGAATGTCATAGTAGCCATCAGCGGAATGTTCCTTGATTCGAATTGTAGACAGGAGATGGGCTTTTGTTTCGTGTAGGAAAGCAGCCGACATGCCAGCTTGCCAACATCATGGACATCAATGGACATCATACAAAGCCAACGGAGCTTTCCGAATGCAAGGCCCTCCCTTAAAGATCTCGAAGGCAGTTGGACCAATTCTGCAACTAAAGCAGTGGAGTACCAGTACAAGCCATGATCATGGCGCTGCGGACACGGCCAAAGGCCCTGCCAAGTCGCCGAAATGAATGATATGGCTCCAGCTTTGGCTCGATTTTTTTTGGGGAACAGATCGCCAGAAGAAACAGACCTTTCATGATGTTTCACAGTGTTTCATGGGCGTCCCAAAACCATGTGCTTGACGAAAATCAAAGATTCTGATGGAACTCTCGGGTTTTGGTTCACTCAATCTTTGGGTGCTAACACCTTTAATGTCAGGATGGATGAAGGGAATTCCGGCAAAGTGTGGCCAAAGTCTCCAATGATGGTTGGCCAGGTGTTTCGGGGTATATTTTGAGGGATTTTGTCTATCCACCGTCAAATGTATTATAGTTTTTTCAGTAGCTCTTGAACGACAGTGGTTGAATATGGGTGTGTCTGAAAATGGGACATACTGTCCACTCCCAAAACGGGCATATACTGTAAATGGGGAAAAGTCATGATTCACCCTCACGTCTTGAGGTTTTCCTTAAATTTTCAGACCTTATGGTTTGAAGAGCGACTTAAAATGACTTCCGAACCAAAGCCCTGGTGGTGTTTAAAGGCCCACGTGCGGCCCGCCTTGGCATCAACCTATCCGGTCGACTGTCCAGCTCGAATGCTCTGCTAGTGATCCCCGGCGTTTTTTCACGCTGAGGCCCACTACAAAGGTCCCGCGCATCATTTGGTGCCGCTATCCTAACAAACACGTAGACAAGCAGACATGGCAATGAACGTTGTGAAAGCCACAGATAAAAAGTCCATCCCAAAAAGTCCATCCCCAAAAGCAAGAACGACATGTTTCTGTGAATAGATATGATTCAAAACAGCAACCAAGACCATCGATACCTCTAATCTGTTGGTCCACCGAAACCCATGCAAGCATTGATGAGACTGCTGCTGATTCAACGTGACCTTTGTAGGGGGCGTGAGGTTGTCTTTGCTTCCCATGGACTCCTATGGGCGGCTCAAAAAGGAGCCTTGTGCACCACGACACACAAGTCATTGCAACACGTGCGAGATTTCAACATGTCAACATGTTGCAGATGCTTTCATGCACCAGAATTTCAATCTTCCGGACTCCAAAAGAGTATGAGTTCGGTATTGCCCACTTGCAACAGGAGCAACAGTCTCAAGAGTCTCAATCTGTTGTTTTTCAAGGTGAACGTAGTGCCTGCTCTTTTGGCGAAGGATTGCTGTGGCCATCTTCTAGTCAAGTCAGGTCCACTTTCTTGCTGGCAGGATGGCTACGTGGAAGCTCGGACTGAAGACATATCCACGATGCCACACGATGCCATAGGGGCTGGCACTGGTCAAGTGGTCAGAGACTTGTAGAGTCGGAGGCCTCAACTGACCCTGTAATCAGTGTAAGGTATGGAAGCGCTGAAGGAAGCAAACCTTTGCCCAATTCAGGTCGGTGTGGGATCAAGATTCAAGATTGCAGCTACTAGTACTATACCATCCCTTCGACATCTTTGAAGCGACTGGGAACTTGTTTACAAGCCACCTTAGAAAGATGACATTGCTGCGCTAGGGGATCACTTGAGGCATTTCTGGTAAACAGCTTCCCTGGCAGGATGGCTACGTGCCTTTGCCGTCGGCTGCAGCAACTTCTCCATTCAGTTCTTTGACTCCGACTGGGTGGAAGTTCTTTATTTTTTGTGCAGGAAACGGATCTGATTTGACATGAACCCCAACCTCCTTACTTTTGCCACTGTCTCGAGAAAGCACTGTAAAGATGGAGGTTTTGCTTCTCACGTAGTGGCCTTGCTGTGCCATGTTTTGCGATTCTCAGCATAAACGCCCTATGTTTGGGGACCTCATGGCTGGGGATGTGAACCAGGCCCCGCTCAACCAACGATTTGATCACCCTTTGTGCCAGAGGTACAACTATCAATGTGGGAGCCTCAAGAACAGAAGCAACCGACTTCACGTGCACCATTCAAACGTGTACCAGGGTATATATCTTGATTGTAAATGAGGCTACGCGCTGGGAACCGATGGTAAATTCACTATAACTATACGTATAAATTACACTAAATAATCTAAATATATACATTTACTATTATATGGTGGATTATAAGTATCAAATGTGGCCTTCGCTGTGCAGGTGCCAGTATCGCTATGGCCATCATGGCCACCCACGGTGACCGTCACGTCAGTGACCCTGCGGCCGTCCGAAGCTGAGGGATCGGTGCTCAAAGTCCTGACTTTTGGTGATCACACCGTGGTCAACCACCCCAAAACCGTGAAGATTCTAGAGAACATTCGAGAACTTACAGAAACATATGGATGTGGGTCAAAACCCTGTACCCCCAGTGAACCTCAAGGTTGATGGTCATCCCTTATACCACATGATTAGTAGGTTTTGACCCATACCTATATAACTAAAATATGTGGAGCCAACATATGGACCACTGAAACCCCAATGAAAAATTATGCCATTTCTCACGTTCGATAGCCTGGGATGACTTGGACGAGGCAGATTTTCCGGCGGCACCATGGGTGCACAAGACCCTGCTGGCGGTGGTCTTTGCTGGCTCAGTAGCAGGCAGAATTTGAGACTCTCTCGGCTACCAATGGGCTGATCTATTATGATTTATTAAATTGGGAACTTATTTATCAATGGGATATCTTAAATATCAATGAGAAATTAAGATATCCAGAGATATCCAGAGATATTTGTGGTTGCGCAGTATCATTCCCTACTCATTTCACCTAAAAGCTCCTAAAATCTGAGGACCAGTAGTCCATTGATTGCCATCAGAGGTTCTATGGGGTACCCGATTTGAAGTTCAGATTTTGTCAGGTCAATGAAGCAACCAATCTGTGGTCCCCATGTGTTCGGATGGGTTGATGGGTTGAAACCAACGACCAGGTGATTTAGTCCATTTATGGTCAGTTTCTTGGGAGTAATTCCTGGTTTTGGCTTCACCACATCAGCCATTCAGGAGCAATATTTGATAGTCAATTACCAGTTCTTGACTGTCAAAAATTATGATTTTTGATGGTTGAGTACTAGTTTACGATGGTCAGATGGGTTAATATCAAAACCCTGGCACTCGTACCCTTCTGTTCACCCCAAGATGTAAATCTGTATATCATATTCATCCAACTTCATCCTCTCCAAATATGGTCACTTTCGAGGTGTTGACCCATCCCCAAATACTATCCCCAAATACTATCCCGCTTTTTGATGGTTCAAAACCTTGCAAATGACCAGAGGGATGGTATGTTGACCCATCCCCAAATATGGTACATCCATGTGTGGATTTCTGCCTCGAGGCATGCTCTTCATGGGCTTTTTGGGTGACTTCATCGGGCATCGACGGGCCTTGTTGTTGACCAAAGCCCTGGTCGTCCTTGGAGCGTTCTTGTGGCGCCCTGAGTTCCAGGAAGTTGCCAGGAATTGAAACTTTAATCCTGGTGGATCCCGAACGTGGTACTCCCCAATTGAACAGCCATGTGCCAACTATTTTTGATGTGAAAACCAACGGTACCAAGGTGCATTTTGCTTCCTGCAGAAGCCAGCCATGACTTCTGGACGCATCTCGCGCTCTGGCGCTTCATCATTGGTGTAGGTGCGGGATCAGAATCGGGCACGTGATGATGAACCATGATGAACCATGATGGACCATGATGAACCATGGGGTTTTGGGGTATCCTACTATTTTCAGCAACCCCACATAGCTGCCAGAGCGTTTGGAAAGCTGCTTCTAGTCATGTGAGCAGAAGACTCCCAGTGGGATCCCTAGCCAATAGAGTCTCCAAGTACCCTGTGAGCTGGAAAACACATGTGGGTATACGTGAAAAGGAGGTGGGGAAAGCCGTGTCTTTTTTCTATTCCCATCCACTGCTTCCAGGTCTAGGGGGAGCCTATCCCCTGACAGCTGCCGTAGCTGGGGGATCCGACCGAGTGGGTCAGGCAGAGAATGCCCACAGCTGTTGGGGGCCCTTTTTCGGGGGGACATCTGGGTGTGCACAGAGTACCCCAAGATTCAAGGGTTAAGTATTATTTTCCCCCCATTGAAATGGCGATTTTGGGGTATGCGGCAAACGAGTATCGGCTATTTTGGACAAACCCATGTGCAAACTGGATTTTGCCGGTCATGGAGTTCGGTGATTCATCCACCAGTATGAACAAGCTGGGGATAACACCGGGGCAAAACCATCAAACTCCCGTGTTTGATCTTGCCGTTAAAATAGCAATTCCCCTTTTTCAGAGCCACATGGCCAGGCCTTCTTTTGGCAGACCCCGGGCTTGGTGGCGCCGTATGTGGTGGCCTTGATCTTGGTGGACCTCGTACCTGGTGCTACGGGGACACAGCGCCTCGGATGGGACATCAGTTCTTTCCACATCTTTCAGCGCTTTCTTTTGGCGACTGTGACTGGTGAGGTTCCGATGGATTTTGGGCCTGGGTGCCTTACCCTCGGTGGTGGCCCTGTTAGCATCTCTACAAGGTCCAGAGGACTCCGTTCGAGGCAGTGGAGATAGTCTGATCGAAGGCTTTCGACAGGCTTTGAGCTGTCGTCAGCTCCAGCGCCGTTTGATTGGGACTGCTGGAAGTTGGTTCCTGTTCGATGTGGCAGCTTATGGCGGCTTGTCCACTAAAGATACTAAAGGCAGCAGTTGCCACGAAACAGGACCCAGCTGGACTCCAAAAAAAATAGGGACCAGTTGCCTCTCCTGAAAATGGCAGAGACAACGGACATGCGTTGTGCTTGCTTCGATTTTCAAGGATGACACTTGCTCACCATGTTGTGGCTGCGGCTGTCCTTCCAAGGTACTGTTGTCTTTACGCCTCACATTCTCAGCGTCTTTGGCAGGGAGCAGTCACTACTTCAACTGATCCTGCTTTCAATCCTCTTGCCTCGAAGTCGCAGAAGCAGCTTTTGAAAGATTCCAGAAAATTAAAACTTGGGAAGGATTGATAAATTGATATGTCTCCAGTTCTTTTATTTTTCAATTTTCAAATAAGAATAGATTTGAGATCTGGGCGTCACCAGCGGTTCAAGGCTATCCTTCTCCATTCCTGCCACCTGGCTCTCCGTGGTGGCTTTGCCAATACTGGGAGCGAAGAAGCTGAACCTCTATGGTTTCGCCGCTTGGAGAAATTGCCAGGTCGTCAAAAGTGAAGACCTGAAAAGGCACAATATACATGGTATATCAATATATACTAGGTATGTATACCTGTATGTATGTAGACCATGCATATGGTATATATTCTATACATAATCATGACATGATGGTATATATATATATATACGTATAGATATCTGAAATCCTTTGCTACGGGAAGATTCGACGGTTCATTCTTTTGATGGCAGCTGCTGTTGACCACAACTTGGGCAATGACATTTTTGAGTCTGAAGTCAGGATGAGAAAACACTTAGGGTTTTGCGGTTGAACGACCAAACAGCACCTCTCAGGTGTTGCAAGCAGCACTGTTCGCGGCTTTTGCTAGCAGCTATAGCATTCTGAACGAATCGCGGAAGGTAACGCCGGAGATGTTGGGATGTTTTTTAAAGTAAGGGCCCATTCATGATTGGGTTGAGGCAACTCGTTTTAATGCATGCTTGCGCCAACCTGCAGATTTTGGCCATCAGTGGCAAACATTCAATTTATGGGCAAAATTTGAGATTTTACCGATGTGGCTGTGTGACGACTATGGATGCAGCTCACAAGAAGCGGTCCCAATGGTTTTGGCCAGGTGCTCCTCACCCTACTTTGTGCCATCTACTTTGGCCAGAGCCCCAGTCCTGTGGGCATATCAACTTCAACTGTTGAAGGCGAGGATTCCACTACCATTGACAGTTGTAGCCATACATGAGTGAGAGAAAGACTGTAAGAACATTGGAAGAGTGTTTGAGCTACACTGCAAATTTGCGAGGAATCTCCAAACCTCTTCTGGCTCGGCGTTCGAGGTCTCAATTGGGGCGTTTGCGTATCAACCTACGTGCTTCCCATTGAAGTCTTTCCGGAAGAGACTCATGGCTGCAAGGCTAAAAAAGGCCCTAACTTCAGCTTGGCTGTGGCTTTAGGCGTTCCAAGCAGCTTGTTTTCTGATGGTCCTTGTGGGATATTTGCCCATGATGTGTTTGTCAATACTATGACCACCCTGATACCCTTGATATCCTTGATTCTACTATGTGATACTAGTTTCCGGCTGACAAGCTGAGTGGTCATGGTGGAGCTGGGCAGGTAACCCGAAAGCCGACCAAGTCGCCCAGTTTTTGTCACGGAATTCGTGGGATCACCTTTTGTTCTCATAAAGTTTCCACGAGCATAGAGCCCAACTAGGCCGGTTGAGGCATCAACCGACACCTCACAGACCTCCCATTTCTCATCATTTCCTCAGATTCCGGGGCACCTTGCATGGGGTTTCTGCCGCCTCCGGAAAACTGGGAGCGCTAGCCACCTGGTGGCACAGAGCTGGTGATCGTGAGGGACACCCGCCATATTGCAGAGGCAAAATGGATGCGTGTTATAGAATTCAAGCAAGAGGACATGTTTGAAATTGATAATTCTTACTTATCTTATTTAATGGCGCTCTCTTTTGCGCGGCGTTTCGCGAGACACTGAATCCCCACCCAGCAACTTTGGGGAATCATCCAGCCTCAAGGCTACGAATAATTAAATGGATGAAAGCTGCAACCAGCCTTACTAAGCTCCCAAATATTCTTAGCCACACCTGGCCCACCTGGCAGCTGAGCTTTTGGATCGTTTTGGATCCAGGTTGGAGCAGCCCTCTTTCCGTTTCTGAATGCAGCTGCAGGGGTAGAGACCTCAGATGGGGAAATGTTGTCGTCCATTGACAGCCAATGACTTTTCTCGAATGGGATTTGGGGGTTCCAAAATTCGAAACAGTGATGTTTGGACTAAAAAACATACTCTAAAAAGAAGATTAACATTTATGATAAAATTCATATAATATAGGTAAGCTAATGGTAAGCTGGTGTTGGGTAATAAGTCCAAATGCTGTTGAAATTTGACCGATACTCACGATCACGACGGATGTCTCAGGTTCCTGCAGTGATGGGGCTGCAGGCAGGACCGGCAGCCTGACCAAGAATGTTTGCCAAAATAAACAGGGTTGCTCCAACCCATAAGGATAAATGATAGCCACTGCCACAACACGGGTCAATTCATCATTTTACCTCTTTATTACCCAAACAAAACACCCCAAACACACCTGGGGCCTTTGGCGCAGGCGATCGTCTGTGGCTTGGGCGCTTGTCTGAGCTATTTCTGTTTGCCGCCCGAAGATTGCAGCTTACGCCTCGAGTTGCTTTAACCACAAGGTCCTGGATCATGGATTTCTTCGGAACTTGAACACCAAACAAAAAGGTTGCAGAAAGCAAATAACGAGATTAACTGGGTATTGACTGGATTTGGAATTGGTGTTGCTGGTTGGGTGGTACAGTCAGATTAGATTCCTCCATATTCCTGCTCTCAAAGAGGCAGTGCTGGAGTCCCTGGTGGTCGAAAAAGGATCATCCAAAATTCGATGCAGCAACTCCCCAGCTTTCAGAAGTTACCAGAAATTCAGATATTTGGTTCAGTGGGCACCCTGCCAGGGCCTATGAATGAAGGCAGATGGTGACCCAAAGTCAAGCTGGGATCTTCTCACGAGCTAGTCCAAAGCACTGTCGCTCAGTAGGCACCGTCAAAGCCACCCGATTCTTCAACAAAGATCAAAAGCGGTGAGTAAGTACATTTTCAATATCAGGGGTTCGCCAATTCCATTCCGATCATCAACACTACTGGTGCCGTTGGGACTGCGTGTCCCGGGCGATACCTAGAAGCGGGGCCCGGCACTGACGCAGGGGTAAAAAGGTTTGTACATGAAGGGTCAATACCACCCAACGAATGGGTCAACTAAAATATTCCATCATATTCCTCCATTTGTCTAGAGTTTACAACGGTCATTTAGGTCATTTACCGAATTTACACCCATTAACTACTCGGGACATACGTTACATGTTGGATATCCCCATTTGCAAGCGGTAAATTATCAGCAAATGGGGGATTTTCCAGATTTGTGGATCCACTCTATTGGAAGGCTCACAAACTACCAGTGGGGTTACAAACTACCAGCTGTTCAAGCTGCTACCAGTGGGGTCATAGTGTTACAACTTGCAGTAACGTGCGCATAATCCCATTTCAGTTATCCCAGTAAGTAATTGGCCACGTTATAGGGGAAGAGACTCTGAAAAAAGTAAAGTTGAGTTTCGATCTTCGCAAACAACATCATATGCCCATCGAGCTAGATGAGACAAGTCCTCGTGTTTTGGCGCTTCGACAGCCGGACCGTCTCGGACGAGACATTTGGATTGGTATGGGGATCCTGCCTAAGCGAACTACACTGACTGGTAATGACTAACAGTTTCCTATTGAACATGACCATAGAAATAGTGGATTTACCCATTGCAAATGGTGGATCTTTCCAGTTCGCAAACTGTTAAATTACCAGAGGGTACACTGAACGGATTCGGTTCTGATTGTCTGATCTTCGAGTCTCTGGCGCCGCTGTTTTCTCAAAGATGCAGAAAGCGGACCGCCCTGTGCCGCGGAGCCTTGGCAGATCTTGGAGACTGATCTGGGAGCGCGGGGTGGTATATGGAGCCACAAGAATGGCTACAATCTGGCAATATGGTGAAACATGTGAAAAAATGTGAAAAAATGTGAGCAAATGTGAACAAATGTGAAAAAGGTAAAGCATCTGAGTTGAGTTTCTTTCTTTGGAGCTTGGATATTTGTTTGATGCTGTACGCAAATTTTCGCACGGCTGACTGAGGTAGAAACTAATTCGATCTCAAAATAAAAAAGACCAGTTGTGATTGCCGATGTCTGCGCAGGTCTCAGTGGGTTGGAAGTTGGAAGGGTCTTTTCGAGGTTGTCATGCAGTTTTTTCGTCCTGTCCGTACCCTTCAATTCTTCAATCATTCTGCTGGACGATTTCAAAACCATAGATGTCCTTTTCCCACTGGTGGCTTCAGCTTTTGGGGTTCACATACGTATAATCATGGTTTTTTCCCCTTTACAAACAATGGGTAAGTGACATGAATGACGCAAATATGGGATATAACTATATAACATGATATAACTATGTAACAGCTATGATATAAGATTAGATGACAATATGATACATGAGATATCAACCCAAAACATACTGGTGTCACCCACAATGAATGGTGGATATTCACTTGAAGTTCCAGATTCAGCTGCCGATCCAAAGAAGATGAATAGACATCTAATCCCTTCCTCCTAACGGTCATTGATGGATGTTTACAAAGATTTACACACATTTACGATCATTGTTTTGGGTGGTTAATTTTACAGTTGGGGGATGGGATTATGAATGGCTGGGCTTCAAATCAACATGGCTGGATTCACTTTGGGGTTTGGATCATTTTAGATCCAACCATGATTTAGCACAATGGTATAGGGGGATGGCATTATGACACGTGGATTTTCAGCATCCTCAATTTCTAGATCAATAGCTGTCAATAGATTCATATAGATTCAATAGATCCCCTAAATCAGTCATAGATTTTTATAGCTGTCAATAGATTCATTTCATCCCCATAATCAATGGATATCCAATGATCATTCATATAGATTCAATGATCACAATGGATTATGAATGGATTATGAATGGATTATGAATGGATTATGAATGGATTATGAATGGATTATTATTCATCGATATTCATCCCCACAATCAATGGATTATGAATGATCATTGGATATCCAATGGATCCCCATTGGTGATCCATTGATCAAATGGGTCCCTGACAGGCACCTGGGCCCTCCGGGGCTGGGGTCACCAGCGCCGTGAAGGTGCAACAAAACGCGAAGGGCGACACCGGGAGCGACACCGGGAGGGACAATCACACACTGTATATGTGCGTATATTTGATTTATATCTATATCTATCTATCTATATTCATGTATGTATATATATATATATGCATATTATATATATATATATATATTATATGCAATATTGAAGGTATAATGATGTTCATATCAATCATGATAATGATGGTGTCAATAATAATTACAGGAACCAGAACAATAGCAATAGTAATGACAATGGCGATGAAAACAAAAATGTCCATAACAAAAGTTCAAATTTTGAGACCGCCTCCCTTTTGCCCTTCACTCAGAGTTGCTATCAGATTCCCCGGTGCAGGTGACTTCGAAGACTTGGGCGCGAGATTCCCATGACCTCTTCGATTTTGAAGCAAGTCAGTTGTAGGGACCTCACAGGTTCTGCCGTTGCTGCCGTTGGATGCTGAAAAAAAAGGGCCACCAACTCTCCTGAAAACCAGTGGTTCAGGTTCTGCCTACCAGTGATGTTGAGGATGCGTCGGAATCAAGCCTTGATAGGTGATTGTTGATGTGCCTCCCCTGCTTTGAGTGGTAAGGTTCCGCTGAAAAATCACCTTCTAAGGACGACCCAAAACTTCACCGTGAACAAGTCGACCATTTGTATCCGAAATCAAGGGGAGGCCGTATCAAGCCTGACTTGCAGTGAATGCCACAGGATCAAACATTGGGATTGGTGCATATTGGTCCATCTTTTTTTTTGTTGATGGCAATCGACTTCAAAACATACAGAAAAACATGCGGCAACTTTGTTGTGCCTCCGCTTTGGCATCTGCCAGGTGCAGATGACGAACGAAAGGGAAGTGAACCCAACACACGGTGACCCCTTGCTGCGCTTGGTGCAACGCGACGGCACCTTTTGGGTGTGACGCCCAGCGATGTCGCAGTGAATCACATGCGAGCAAAACTGGACTTAAAACTGATGTTCTGTCATGGCAATGATTTATCAATCTTTAAATACCTGAGCATGTTGAGAGGATAGATAAAAGTATCACTCTTCTGATAAAGCTTAATCCCTATCACATTTTTTGCAGAGGCTGGACTGTGTTAAGAGTGCGCTCCAGCAGCACCAACTCACTGCTACTGAGGTTTGCAGATGTACTCACACAAATGAAGAGCGTACATACATACATACATTACATTACATTACATTACATTACATTACATTCATACATACATACACACATACATCCATCCATCCATCCATCCATCCATCGATCCATCCATACATACATCCATGCATGCATGCATGCATGCATGCATGCATGCATGCATCAATGCATCAATGCATACATGCATCAATGCATACATGCATACATGCATACATGCATACATACATGCATGCATACATACATACATACATACATGCAGACATATAGACAGACTGACTGACTTACTTACTTACCTACCTACATACTTACCTCTACGTAGGTACATACGTACATACATACACGTGCATCCGCACATATATGTAGACATATTTATATGTACGCGTGTGTGTGTGTATATATATATATACACATGACTTTGTCATTAACATGAAAATCTTGAGGAGATTCAGCGGAAGCTGTTGTGCTCCTCAAATTTTGGGACCTCCAAAGCAGCTCGTTTTCCTGACAAACCGACCAATGTTTAGGGTTTCGAAACAGACACACGATGCTGAGAAACCCTGACGGCTCTGTGGATTGATGAAGTGGAGGTTACCTGTCTACTGTCTATCCATATGATGCCATAAAGTCGTAACAACCCTACTGATACCTTGACACTGAATATGGATCTTGGCGTTAAAGGCCAGATATAATCCAATCAGTTGAGATAAGACACTGTCTTGCCGAGGTTGACAAGGCTCAACCGTTTGCAGCCCCAGTGGTGGGCTGTGGGGCCTGTAGTTCATGGAGCTTCAAGACGTATTACAAGCATTACACATGCGGGAGTCATGAGTCAAATAGGTCAATCAACCAAGCTTTTTGTGGGTAGCGCCAGGATGTAAGGGCTTGACCTTGCGTAAGGGCTTGACAGGGTTCCACAAACCGCAGGCACTTCGACTTGTTGATGATTCGGGTACAGAAGCTGTCACAATTTTCCACCATTCAGTTGGATACTCCATGAGTATTCAAATCATCCTCATCCTCATCCGCATCCGCATCCTAATCCTCATCCTCCTCCTCCTCATCATCATCATCCTCACAATCATCCTCATCCTCATCCTCATCGTCGTCATTGTCATCGTCATGGTCATGGTCATCGTCATCGTACACCTAAAAAACATGTGTATATACATATATAACATATATAACATATATATATATATAATAATGATAATGATAATAATAATAATAACAACAACAACAACAACAATAATAATAATAATCTGTTCGCCAAATTTATCGTTCTTCAACGCCCACTTCGCTACTTTGACTTGACCCGACCAGCGGCTGCCGCAGAAAGCCTGAGGTCCAGCAGCTCAAAGAAACTTTGGCTCGTAGTGAAGCTGGGCTGAAGTGGTCCAGTGACCCATGAAGTCATTGATGAGCTCATTGGTTGGGTTGGGTTGGGTTGGGAGCGTTGGGATGAAACCATTCGCTACAGCAATAGCATGATATGATCAAGAACAGGTCATGATAAATGGCAGGTTCAACACGTGTTGGCCACATCCATGGCTTTCTGGATTAATTTAATGAGTTCAGATGCAGTTCAACATCTGTCGACAATGGCGCGGCAGTCTTTTTTTTGGTGCTTCTGTGTTTGCCTTGCTATGGAAGACTTAACGGACTCAACCGCCCAAGGAGAGACTTGGTGTCTAGCAGTCATCGACTTCAAGAAGGAGATGTGCGAAGCTTGGATCTCCTCGGTTTTGCAATGTTTCCTCAGAGACCAGTGGGAAACTTCGCCAAAGGATGGAAGGTGAAAAAACCTTTTGAATGGCTTTTCAACAGATCAAGCTGGTCATGTCCCATTTTTGGCCGGAAAAAGGAAAGATTATCAACGGATGTGTGCAGGACTTCTTGAATCCACACTAGGGTCGCACATCAATTGGTCGGTGCAAGGGCGCTTCTTTCTGAAAAGCATTTTGGTCCTACTTGACCAGGGGTCCTTAAATCTGAGGCCTGAACTTTCTTTGGGAAATAGTCCAATCCAGAACCTCATAGTTTTTGTTGCTTGTACCACCAGTATGTCACTTTCCCACTGGTGTTGGCCATATCTCCCTAGTCCGGAGATCAAATACCAGTTGGTCGATGAGACAGGCTAACATCCTCCTGGTATTATACAATTGGGGATTACAATATTCTCTGAACCTGGAATTCCCATCAAAGCCAACCATGTATATTTTCCCACATGTTCCCCAGTCTTTTGCATATGAAAAGATAATTATACTAGCATGAAACGATATAACATGATATAACTATATATACATAACTCTAATATGGAAGTTCAGAACATTTTAGAACTATATAACTGTACACGTCATTAATCACTAGTCACCAAGACGCACATTTTTCTCCGACGGGAGAAGCCACTGGAAACATCAAACCACCCAGGTGATCAAACTGGGACGTTTTAAGTTCCGGGTGCGACAGCTGGTAGCCTCTAGCTGTGGGGGCTTGCAGCCGGAACTCAGGCGCTTCTATTGGGATGGGGATGGGGTTGGGGATGGTTTGGGCGGATGAGCCACCATTTTATGCTACTGATAGATTCAGATTCAGCATGTTTTATTTGATGCACAACCATAAGACTGGCTATTTCTTGCTACACACACATATATATATATACACACATACACGTTTCGGCTTCTTTTTTTTAAAAATGAACGTCCATCCATTATTACTAGTGATTTCATGCTAATTTTAATCATAGACAATTATGATTCAGCAGTTTTTTTTAAAATGAACTTCCATAAGTATCAGCTATTTAGATGTTCACCCAAGTACCAGGGTTTGGACGCTAAGTTCTCACCAAGTTCCAAGTGAACCATTCTTGAGCAAGGGCTCATCTGGGTTTGGTTCCTAAAAATAGGGCACCGCCGAATTTGATGGTTGATCATGATCTCAATGATTTTCCATCTTACAATGGCAAGTGTGAAGTATCCACCGGTTTTAAGCAAACCCCATATACTTTGTAGAGGATTTTGCCTGGAAAAAAGTGGCCCTGGCGGTTTCCAAAACAGCCGCGCCAGTGACTATTTTGCTCAAGGCTAGTGCTTTCAATTCTGCTGGAGATGTGTGGTTGTCGCAAGTTCTTCTGCTGGAAGGTGGATCATTTGCAGAGTGGAAGAAGTATAAATCATCAAATATTTGATGTGGATATCCTTGTTGATTTTGAAAACGAGCATCGCTATTATCCAATATTATGATCAATCATACTTGATAATTAATATTGATTGAATCACATATCTTTACCATATCAATAGGAGTTATACCTCCATGCCGTGCATTCTCGGAACAAACTGGCATACCTTGACATCTTTGGTCCGGCCAAGTCCCACCAACTTTCAAACCAGACAACCCCACAATGAAGGGATGCTCTACAGGCCTTTTGCATGTTCAACACCATTGTCTAATGGAGAAAAACCTTATGATTTCCGGCAAAAAATCCGAGAGTCCCTTGAACCAAGATTGTATTTATGGGTTAAAAACCATGAAATGCCCCTGATTTCCCAAAAGATACCGTTTGAACCCAGTGAGACAAGTTGATGCCTGGCTGCGTTTCCATCCGCACACGCGCTGCAAGTGCTGCAAGCGCGGCAGTGGCGGCTGTGACCCTATGGACAGCCCGGGGATGTTGGATTGGGATGTTCATCCCAAACAGCAAGTGATTAGTAACCCTGTAAACAATGATTATATATATAACATATATAAATATATATATATATATATATATTATATAATATTACATACATAATCCATACAGAACTGGGGATATTCCATGTAAAACTCGGATATTCCACATAGAACTCCGGATATTCAATCTATCTCAGCACCCGAGACGCAGCCGCAGGGATACCATATGGGATTCCAACCTGCCACATGACTAGAGGATCAGATTTAGGACCTGCAGATTGGCCCAGTCCGATTTCAGGGTTGGAGAAGTCTCGGTTGCGAGACCAGCGATTTCTCGTTTGTGAAAAATTGCAATATATTGCAATGATTAATGAGATGAATAGTCCAGGGTGTAATCATGCTGCTAATAGTCATCATTTTTTGATCATGATCCCCAAATTTTAGTTGTGCCACTAGCAGCTAGCCAGCAAATCAGGAGCAGTCCAGGAAGTCGAGTTGCTTGGCTCGCAGTGGTGAGTTGGAGATAGGAAGAGTTTTTTTGAGACATATTTTGTCATCAGTAGATATCAGTAGCTCAAAATCATTGAACCCCAAGAATTCATAGTACCATGATGTACCATCATGTACAATCTGTGAATCATCCCCCATCGAGTTGAATGATTTTCCCAGCGAACTAAACCTCCATTGAAAATATGGGATTTCCCAGCCATGAATGGTGTGCCGACCCTGAGGCTGCCTGGTGCGCACCCATGACCCAGTTTGGCTCCCGGCTGCAGGGCCCAAAGCAGGCAGAAAGAAACCTCCAGCTGTCCAAAAATCGTGGGCCCCAAATCCCATGGCTTTAATGATGTTTCATCACAATATTGACAATTAGCCCAATGAAAACATAGCCACTTTGGGGAGAAACCCATTTCTGGAGAAGGCGAGAAGGCCACATGGAAGTTGGATCCCAGCCGCAGGTCCCAGCTGGGCTGAGATATTGCACCAACTTCATCACTCGAGAGGAGGAAAGCGAGGTCCTGCAGGTGCTGGATGGACCAGGTGCCGCGGGGAACTCTGGAGGCTAAAAGGGGGGGATCCCCAAAACCATGGGTTGCAAGACTAGAATGGTCCAATTTCGGATGATTTGGGGATCCCCCATTTTATGAAACCCCATCACTTTCGTGCTTTAATACTTGAAACCACATCACTTTATACTTGAAAAACTATATAAATGCCCTGTGTATCTGCACATATAACATGACTCGAACGTGTACAACATAGTCTGTTGACTTTTGGGATATAAAGAGTTGGATGCAGCCCAAGCACAATGGCACAACACCATTTACTCCAGTGAAGGAGCCGCTTGGATGCGGAAAATCCGCCGGGCGCAACAATTCTTTGGCGTGTACCTTTGGTGAAACGTGGGCAACCTGGTACTTCGGGGTGCAGGACTGAGGTTATTCAATGTCATCAATGGGTGTAACTCTAGGTTATATATATGGACCATTATATGGTTATATATAAGTTATATAACCTCCCAAAGTTGGGATAGGGGTCCCTGCAATCGCGAAATGTATCCACTTGTAATCAGAACTGCACCCCCAAGTCGGTCATGCTGGAAGGCTTGGAACAGCAAGGGGTGCGGAGAAAGGTGGTTCGAATGGCTATGGCTATGGGGCAAAATCCAAAGGGCCTACAAGTCATTACCAGTCTATGTCACTCGAATGTAAAGGCATCCAATTTTGGGACCCGTGCCTAGTGGCGGAAATGCACTCCAGCTGTGGAGAGGGGTTTACGCAGGGCCGATCTCGGGTTTTGGAAGTTTGGCCTACCTGGGATGAGCAAACGCGGGCTTCACAGCAAAACTCGCACTCATCTGCAAAATCTACTTTCATATTGTTGATATTGTTGGGATGGGTTGAAAACACCAGATGATCAAGTGTCTACACAGATACGGTCCGAGGACTCGTTGGAAGGAACGCACCAATGTGCAGATGGGGAGATGCGTTCCATGAAGAAAGAAAGGGCACAAGACAATTTCTATCAATTTCTGCCATTTATGGCTGTTTGGAGAGCTGGCTGTCACGCTCGCTGCAGATCTCAGGGTCTACTACCAAACTTCCCAAGCAGTTCCCGAGCTGCAGCCTACCACCAGCAGCTCCCAAGAAGCACAAGAAGGACCTGCCAAGGCTGCGCAGAAGTTGATGGTAGAACCATCCTTTCAAAACGGTTGAATTGGTTCAGGCTATCTCGGTTTCGTTTGGGGAATGCATAAGTTTGATGTTCAGCCTGCAGGACGCAGCTTAAATGAGCTGCCTGAGTGGTTGTTGCCACGAGTAAGGTGGCTGGGGGCTGGGTGAACTGGTGTAGCTGAGATGCCCTTGAAGAAAACGATCACTTTTTTGGTCACGATGGGTGTTGAAAAGGTAGGGGCCGTTTTTTGGAGTTTTCTTTTCTTCGCTGGCTGCTCCATGATGCTCCATGATGCTCCATTGGGTCCGTTGACAACAAATCCAACCGTGCCTTGCCATCAGGTCCCTGGGGCTGTTTTCCCAACCGGGACAAGGCAGGAATAGAGCGGCTGGGACTGGCCGGTGTGTTCGGTGGAGGTTTCAGTTACTGTAGATCTAGTAGATCTGCTCGCAATACCTCAGGATTCCCAGGAGACCTGAGGCATCTCAGAGCCCGGATGAAGGAACGTCAAGGGATGGATAGCCTACCTTTGAACTTTCCGCTGCTGGTTCATGGTGGTGGTGGTGATGATAACAGTGATGAGGAAAACAGCGACAATGATAATGAACATGATGGATATGATATGATATGATGTGATATGATATGATGTGATGTGATATGATATGATGTGATGGATATGATATGATATGATATGATATGATGTGATGTAATATGATGTGATGTGATATGATATGATGTGATATGATATGATGTGATGTGATATGATATGATCTGATGTGATATGATATGATCTGATGTGATGGATATGATATGATGTGATATGATATGATGTGATGGATATGATATGATGTGATATGATATGATGTGATGTGATATGATATGATGTGATATGATATGATGTGATGTGATATGATATGATGTGATGTGATATGATATGATGTGATGTGATATGATATGATGTGATATGATATGGTATGATGTGATGTGATATGATATGATGTGATGTGATATGATATGATGTGATATGATATGATGTGATGTGATATGATATGATGTGATGCGATATGATATGATGTGATGTAA
>Ga0126342_10006838_pt1 | contig 20295 bp, 22 predicted proteins | sample Cyp1metagenome_FD_92528 | JGI IMG/M metagenome (GOLD analysis project Ga0126342, IMG submission 92528) | Coral microbial communities from Lord Howe Island, Old Settlement Bay, Australia - Cyphastrea 1 metagenome | ecosystem: Host-associated > Invertebrates > Cnidaria > Coral ...
ATACATGACATACATGACATACATGACATACATGACATACATGACATACATGACATACATGACATACATGACATACATGACATACATGACATACATTACATACATTACATACATTACATACATGACATACATTACATACATTACATGCATACATGCATACATGCATACATGCATACATGCATACATACATACATGCATACATGCATACATACATACATACATACATGCATACATACATACATACATACATACAATGTATACATCATGTACTTCAAGATGTACATCATGGTTGACAAGACTCCAATGGCTGAGGTGAGGATTGGAAACGTTTTCAGTGGACTCTTACCGAGGACAGGAAGTCGGCAGTTTGTTCCACCACATGTGCCATGGTTGTTTTCGGGGACTACTTGTGTACGTATGTCTGTAATGTAGTGTAATGGATTGGAATGCAATGTAACACAATGCAATGCAATAATGTAACACAATGCAATGCAATGTATGTATTGAACAAAATACATATGTGTAATATATATATATATATATATACATACATCTAACATATATACATATATACACATAGAGAAATATTTTTCCCTCTTAAGTGGCGCCATTTGCTGGCCCCCTATGTTCCGTGTTTCAAGACCATGGGACCATGGCACACTTTCTGCATGAATTTTGACGAGGATCTGCGGCCCCTGCTGCGCAACGTGCGTTTCGTGCGGCAGAATCGTACCGTTTTCAAGTCCACGGTCTTCTTGGGCACCTCGGTTTTGATCCAATTGATGGTGGGATTTGGGCCAACGGGCCAACTATTTGGGTGAGCTTTTAGGGGACAACTCCAGTGATTTGTCAGCCACCTGGTTGGAACCTTTGACTTTGGTTCGGTTAGTCACGGTTCTTGGAACCCTCTGCCTCAGCCGATTGCAGTTGCCCGGCAAACATCATCAAACAATGAGACTTAAGGGCAATGGATCTGCAAAATGTTTCTGGATGGGCCAGGATACGTGGGTACTTTGACTGCTGTCAAGCAGGGCGGCTTCTCAGTCACAGTGAATACGAGGCGTGAACGTTGCTGATCTTGGGCTATGGGTCATGTTTCGGCCACATAATTTCGACCCAGACTTTACTGCAGCACTTGCGACAATCTCAAAGATTTGCAACTTGAGGGCTGCTCAAAAGGCAGTGAGACTTTGGGCGACCTTTTCTTATTCATATTCCAATCCGCTGAATGATTTCTTCTAGCAATTTCTTTCTGGTCCTAACAAGTTGAAGAAACAAGTGTCCGATGGTGTTGGCAGCTGTTTACAGTAAAGGCCGAGGGTCTATTCCCACGCCATTTCCTGCCACAGGTATGACAACTCTGATTGGGCAGCACTTCGAGCCTTTCTGGAAGGAAAGGGCAGCGGTAACTTCTTGTCTTTGACGAACTCTCAGAATTGCTAAGTTATTTTCTGAATGATTTTCTGCATGTTGTGAAACTACTGCAGTTTTCCCGGTTGTGAAGTGGACAGGAGTAGTGTCAGCACGTCTGAGGCTGCTACGAGATGTGATGGTGTCGAAGCTCAGATTGGAGTCATGTTTGTCAGATGACCGGGTCAATGACGCCTGATGGCCGCTCCGCATGGCCCAACTTTGATCGACTGTGTTTTTAATCCAAGGTCTATTGGAAAAACAACTGACACAGACATACATTACGTTTCAAGCTGTCTTCGATTGGGTGCATTCATTTTTTCAAATCCACTGTGGATCAAGGTTGGTAATCACTCATTCTCAGAGGCTGGTTCCGAAATTCGCCCTTGCGGCGGAAAAGACCACTGAAAGGATCGTCATTGCTGAAGTTTCTTCCATGGAGATGCCTCTGAATTGGATGGTGTCAGGCATTGGCAACCATGAGGTCGGCCAAGTTGTTGGGGCCTGCATATGTGCCTTGGTTCAAGACTTCTTCCGTTGTGTGTGGTCTCCAGCTTTGTTCGGAGCTCTGCATGAACACAGACACACAGAGAATACTCTTTGGTGGTTTAACTGGTGATGTAAATATTTCAACTTTTAACCGTAACCGTTATTAATCAGTATTAGTCACCATGATGAACCATCATTAGCTGTGGAATGTATTTGCTGGGTATCCCGGGATCCCGGACTCTTTGTATTGTCACCTGTCACCTTCGGCCCCAGGTTATCTTGGGTGGTACTGGGAGAGGCGAAGGTGCCGTGCTGGAACGTGGCGCCACAGCTGTGGTGTTCCTTGGCCCAACTCAGGGGGGTTGTTTGAGGTATAACGATCCCATCCCCAATATCAAACACCTGTCCATGGTCCATCATGGTCCCAATTATGTGGAAATTCCCCACGTTTCTAGGGCCGTCATTATTAGGGGGGGATTAATGAGAGTGATTGATGTCGATTGTACCATAGCTTGATGGGGGTTTATCCACCAAAGATTGACTCATCCCCAAATGGGATTTCTGGGATTTCGAGCATTGACAATGGGATAAGGGGATGCTAAGACTGCTGCTTTTGATGGCTGTGGATTTCACCATGGATAAGTTCCATCCCAAGCTCTCCCCAGTCCGATCCTCGTATTTTTGACTTGCCGACTGTAAGGAAAGAGAGAAGGGTCCAGGGTCCTTCTTGGCTGACTTTGATCAGAGTCAGAACATGTTCAATTGCAATGAGCTTCCGATTTTTTCGAATCTGCAGATGCCTCCAGCTATTGGTGCACTATAATCTAACATAGCTATTGAAAATGGACAGATGATTTACCTATTGCAGATGGTGATTTTCCATAGTTATGTTAGTTTACCAGAGGGTAAGTATTGTGACTTGAGGAACGAGACGCTCCTGAGCGACGTTGCCAAGCAGGGCTTCAACTCAGTGGTGCAAACCAACTGGGTCAGTGCCTCAGATTCGCGGTGAACAACAGTAAAGCTACACCTGGGGATGGGTCAAAGACCCCCCAAAATGGATGGTTCAACCTGAAAAGCATGGAAACTGTCTGTCCATTGGGATTCCAGTCTGGATCACCCATATGTCTTTGATACAGAAACGATGGCTTGAAACCCTTTCAGATGAAACCTCTGGAAATTGGAAGTGGTATTGTGGTATTTGGAGTTTCTTTTAGCTTCATTTGGATGCAAAGGTTCAGAACGTCTCTGAATCGTTGAACAAGTTGAGACCCAACAAATATGTCAAGCACTGAAGATTCCCACTGTACCCGTCACGGTCACCATAGCCTCGTGTTCATCGCAAGGACTACAACAAGGACCCTTGGTACGACAATCGGCGTAGCCCTGCAGAGCATTGCCTCCAAGAACGCTACAACAGAAACATCACCTTTGAAGGCCCAGTTTTAGGAAGTTTTATGATGTTTTATGCGAGTTCCAACAGATTCTAGCCTTGGATCACACATGGGCAGACCCACTGCACAGTTGAGAGTTTCACTGTGTGGACTCGAGGCATGTTCTCGGTTTTGGCAGCCCACCCCAACCGCAATCGCCTTACCACCCATACGGCACTGATGAGTGCAGAGACACTTGGATCCACAATGCTCGGGGGAAAGTCCGAAAACATATTTTCTTTATAAAGCACGCCACAGTTCGCGGAAAGTATTCTAACAGTAGATAATGTTTGACACCGTTGCAGAACATGTTGCCTGTTCAGGACGGGTGACTGCGAGGCGGGCCTTGGGATACCAGGAATTCAACTGACATTTAGATGCTGTCACTTTTGGAATGTGAAATTTGCCTTGAGGGAAAGGATAAGAAGCCGGTCTTGGGAGGGATGTTCTTGTCCAGTTCTATTTCCTTCGCTGATGGGGATGGATCTGGCATTGGATGTATCATCCACCTTGTCGTGGCAGATTTTCTCCTTAGACGAAACCTCTTTCAGGGCTGAGTTTGGAAATCATCTGCGACTTGGGCTTTTTTTTTGCGTATGGAATGTTCATGTACAGTAGGAGACACGTAAATTTATTGTGGCCTTGAATTCTACAGCACAAGGCCACATTTGTTTCATCCCAGGTTTGACCGGTTTCTCAGCTCTGAGACCTCAGGCTTACATCCAATTCTGCAACGACACCTTATGTGCTCCGTGGATGGAGCAGCTCACTGTCTAGTCGTCGTAGCCGTGCTTGCAGTGAGTGCTGCAGTGGCTGGATTTAAAGCGTTCAAAAAAACGTAAATATGTGTTCCGATGACCGGAAAATGATCCTATTTGACTGGAAAACCTTCTGCAGGCTTTACTTGTCATGGGAAGAAAGGACCATCAGTTGTCAGTCACTGATGGTGCCGCATCTTTCAGATGCAAACGTCCTGAGTCTTGCTTGGAGACTCAGCTGCGAAGCGGAGCGTGAAAAAATGCAGCCGCACCTCCAGTTTTTGAATTTGATGAATCTGACGTAATGTGGGTAAAACAATGCCATGTTTACCATCCCCCAGTCATCACCATTTTCATAGGTGGTATGGTTACCATCCCCAGTCATGGGTGGTTAATGACATTGTTTTACCCACATTATATGTTTTTTGAGCTCCATTCTTCATGACTTTGGTCTTGTCAGGTGCGAGAACTGACTCTCACAGTTGAGAAGCTCACTGCAGGGAAGACCCAGTGATGGTAAGCAACCACATCTGTTGAAGCTAAGAGGGTAGGATGGAGAGACAAAGATAGGCAGAAACCGCAGTGGACAGTGTGTTTGAGGAACCCTATGAAGACGAGGACACAAGTAGCGTGGCGAGGTTGAAAGCGACACCACGAGAACACCGACTGTAATCCATATACGGAAGGCCTCCCGTTTCAACAGGAACGTCATTTACTATTGAGACATTTTCCATTCCCAGGCTTGATTTGCTGAGGGTAAAGCTGTTGAGTAAAGAAATCCACGGTGATCATGCAGCAGACAAGGTCGAAAATGCCAACCGACGAAAAGAGCTGGATGATTTGATCACGGACACGCAGGAGAGCTTTTGCTGGTTGCATGTGAATATGCAAGAACCACCAAGTGAACATGTCCGGACGTATTTGAATAGATTCTACAACAGTGTACTGAGATTACGTACTTTTGGCATGTCCACACACACACATACCCACACACGAGCTGCGTGTGTGTTTTTTTGTCTCTCTCTCTCTCTATCTCTCTGTCTCTCTATCTACACACACACACAGCTCTATATGTCTCTCTCTCTCTATAGATATAAATATTATACATACACAGTGACTGATGACATGCTTTGTATATATATATATATACACATAATACACACAATATATGTACAATGTATAGATACAAATTCTATACATATGTATTTCAGCTCATAGACCTGTTCCCCTGGATGTGAAGTCGATTCCCTGCCCGATAAGCTCTTGTCGCTGTGGCATCTTGACAGGTAGTTCTTGGTTAGTAACACCTCTGCTGTCAATGGTTAGTAATTACATCTAATTACCTTACATGGCGTTTAGTTCCCTCGCAGAAAGCATCAGAAACCATTGTTTCATAGGGGAAGAGGTTTCCCTGTTGGGCAGCCTTGGTTGATCAGCGTTTTCTCTGCTACTGAGCTGGTAATTTGAGCATCTCTGGATGTGAGGCCAAGCAGATGGAGCTGGACAAAACCGCAGAACTCTTCCGACAGCTTCATGATGATCGAAAAAAGCTGCCCTGGCCCGTTGGACATCTCAAGGATTTTTGTAAAGGGTTGACACCCCAATGATAAAAGCAGGGTGTCCAGCGTCTACAATTTCATTTAAGCCAACACAACGAAAATGGGAAGAGTTCAACTTGGAGGGTCAATGCTGGATCAGTTGGTGGAGAAGATCCAGCAAGCAAGTCCCATGCCGGAGTTGTTGATTCTTGGCCGGTAAAAAGCCATGAAATATGGCACTTTTTTTTGCCAGGGATTGGCATCTCAGTTGCATGCCAGATTTGAAGTTGGTGGCTGAACCGCGAGTATAATTCTGGTTTCCATTGGTTCACTGCAGCCAGATACCCTTCTGTTTTGAAGTTTTATTTTGTAAGCGGCATTCATGATGTGCGCCTTCAACATGTTGACGTAAAGACAAAAATTGTCAAGCTTGCAAAGAGACAGCTAAACGAGAAAACTGCAGTGCATTTGGCAACTTGCAAGAGAAGTTGCAGATTTTGTAGATTTCAAACCTGCCAGGATCATTGAGCAGTGGGAGGAGTCCGTCAAGAGTATTTTGCCCAAAATGTTCTGATGGTGTAGACAGAGTTCTGACAGAAAGTGGAGGATCACGGATATATTTGACTGAACGCTTTCCGGGTCCTGAACTACGCTTTCTTTGGCTCATTGGACACTCTTGTATAATCACGGCAAAGACCTACATATGCACGTCCCTTCATATATACATCCATGAACAGACAGCGCGTTTATTATAGTTGCATACAATATTTGACTATTCGGGTGTCAATCTGTGCCGGATACACATTCATATAAACAACAATATGATTTGGTGTATGTCATTTATGTATGCATTTGGATTTTGTATCCGTATCTCCTGTATCTCCTGCATATCTATACTATCTCTGTCTCTATCTCTATCTCCATGTCCGTTTCTCGCTCTCTCTCTCTCTACATCTCTATCTATCTCTCTATCTCTCTCGATTTTTTTTTTTTTCTCTCTCTCTCTCTCTATCTATCTATCTTTCTTTCTTTCTTTCTTTCTTTCTTTCCTTCTATCCGTCCCTTCGTCGATCCATCAACCGATCGATCTATCGATCTATCGATCTATCATCTATCCATTATTATCTATCCATTATTATCTATCTACCTGTGTCTATCTGTCTATCTATCTGTCTGTCTATCTATCGATCGATCCATCCATCCATCTATCTCTCTATCTGTTTGCATGTCTGTCTGTCTGTCTGTCTGTCTGTCCATCTGTCTATCAGTCGATCTGTCTATCTCTCTCGATCTGTCTATCTGTCTGTCTATCTATCTATATCTATCTATCCATCTATCATTCTATCTATCTATCTATCTATCTATCTGTCTGTCTATCTATCAATCTGTCCATCTGTCGGTCTGTCCATTTGTCGATCTGTTTATCTGTGTATCTGTCGATCTGTCTTATTGTCTATTTGTCTATCTGTCTCTCTGTCTATCTGTCTATCTGTCTCTCTGTCTCTCTGTCTATCTATCTATCTATCTATCTGTGTGTCTGTCTATCTATCTATTTATCTGTCTGTCTATCTATCTATCTGTTTGTCTGCCTGTCTATCTGTCGATCTGTGTATCTGTCGATCTCTGTCTACCTGTCTACCTGTCTATCTGTGTATCTGTCGATCTCTGTCGATCTGTCTATCCATCTGTCTGTCTATCTGTTGATCTGTTGGTCTGTTGATCTGTCTATGTGTCTATCTGTCTGTCTATCTGCGTGCCTACCTGCTTTTTGTCGATCTGTCTATTTGTGTCTATCTGTCGATCTGTCTAGTTGTCTATCTGTCTATCCGTCTATCTGTTGATCTGTCTATCTGTCCATCTCTTGATCTGTTGATCTGTTGATCTGTCTATCTGTCTATTTGTCGATCTGTGGATCTGTCTATCTGTCTGTCTATCTGTCTGTCTATCTGTCTGTCTATCTGTCTGTCTATTGTCTATCTGTCTGTTGATCTGTCTATCTGTCTATTTGTCGATCTGTGGATCTGTCTATCTGTCTATCTATCTGTCTACCTGTCTATCTGTCTTTCTGTCTATCTGTCTATCTATCTGTCCATCTGTTGATCTGTTGATCTGTCTATCTGTCTATCTGTCTATTACTGTCGATCTGTCTATCTATCTGTCTATCTGTTGATCTGTTGATCTGTTGATCTGTGTATCTGTCGATCTCTGTCGATCTGTCTATCTGTCTGTCTATCTGTCTATCTGTTGTTCTGCTGATCTGTCTATCTGTCTATCTGTCTATTTGTCGATCTGTGGATCTGTCTATGTGTTGATCTGTTTATCTGTCTATCTGTCTATCCTCGGCCTATCTGTCTATCTGTCGATTTGTCTATCTATCTGTCTATCTGTTGATCTGCTGATCTGTCCATCTGTCTGTCTATCTATATATCCCTATTCTTTTTTTCTATATCTATCTGTTTATTTGTACACACTTTGGGATTAAATGGTCATTACCGGATTTCAGGCATGAAGAGCCGGGACTCGCAGCTGGAACGCCTGGGTGAGGACGGAGTTCAGCTGTGGAACTGTGGAAATCGGCCGAGATATCACCACAATTGATAGGTATACCCTGTATATACCCTGTATACCCACGAAAATCCACGAGAGATCATGCAACTGGGGAGATTTCCCCATTTTTTTGACATTGTTTTATGGTCCGAATTTCTGGATACCTGAAGAGATGGCCACAAACCAGGTTGTGGGTGAAGGACTTTGCTTTCACCCATCGCTTTCGGGGGATCGGTCGTCCAGGAGTATGCTGCCAACATGTCGCGGAAAAAGGTGAAGGAAGACAAGATGAAGGCACCAACCTGCGCTGGTTTCAGTGAATTTTGGCATCGATCCGCTGCCAGGAACGCAGGCAGTTCCATGAAGAGATCGAGGCAACGAAAAGAACGTTGGTGCATGGAGGGTCTTGAGGTCTTGATTCATGGTGATGTCAAGCTGCAAACCATAGATTTTGGACAGGGCGAGAACGAAAAGATGGAGCAGACTATTCAGCAGACAGCAGCAGCCTTGGACGGTTTGAATCAGTTTGTTTTGATTGCAGGAAAACAGCTAGGCAGGACTGATTTGTTTCTGAAACATTTTGGAAGTCAGAATTTGAGTTTAAAAGGGGATTGCTCAAATTAGTTTGGGAATGCCTATTGATCAGCCCTTTCAAATGTCCTTGACCCCTCAAGAATTGACCAACGGCAATCAGGACCGACAACTGGTTCGCATGCGCATGGACTACATGGACGGGTTGTCGTCTGGTCAGACCATGGATGATTGAGATAAAAAGGTTCAATTTTTGCCCTCAGACAGGACTTCTGTTGAGGTTGACATGTTTTGATCGGTTGAGCCATTCCCAGCCCTTGATATTGCCAGTATCTTATCTATATATCAGAGATGACCAGGATGCAAAGACGTCTTTGACGGGCTTCAAGGATGAGGCTGGATGCCGATTCTATGCCACTTGAGCTGCTTGTGGATGGTCCTCAAACCTGCAAAATGGACAAATCTCGGATTCGGTTTCAGTGAGCTTGGCTGTTGTTCTGTGTTGTGTTCCTTGTTGACCCAGAGGTTTGCCGTGTCCCTTGCAAAGTTTGAGTCAGGTTGAAGTGATGAAGAACCAGCTGAACGCATGCATCTCCGAGAAGATCAAGACGCAGAACGAACATGAGGCCGTTCTGGGCAGCAAACTGGCGATGTCGATAGTGTCGGTTGAAATTCCCGGATGACAGTAACAATGACGGAATTACTGTTTAATGACCGAATTTGGAACCAGTCAATCCATGTCAACTGAACTCCCCCTGAAAAAAGGATTGGAACTACCTATCTATGCCTTCAAGCCGGAGTTCATTTTGAGACAATATCCTGATGAACTCCAGCTTCCAATCAATGCCTGTTTCGCAGGTGGGCGCAAAGCGGCTAGAACAGCGCAAAGAAAAGTGACTTACTGCATGTTTCGGCAGGTGAAGCAGAAGTCTGGTCTGAATATTTTTGACGATTCAGCATATTCAGCATATTCTAAAGCGTGATCTATATTTACATGCACAATTATTTTTGGCATTCCGGTGGTTCTTTCGATCGTGCGGGTGGCTGTTGCCTGCATCGCTGTTATGCCAGGCATGACCAAGCATACAAGAGCTTGGACATGCAGAAGAAGGCTCATTCTGAACATCAGCAGACCCGAAGAGACAAGGAGCAGATGAGCCGCCCAGCAAAGGTCATAGGTTGCGAATTAGGCAATCTGAGAGCAACTCTAGCGGGGCTCGGATGATATGGGGCAACCTCCAAATATGTGGGCTTTGAGCTGTTTTGAGGCGTTTTGAGCCCTCTGGTTTCATATTGCATATACAAAAAAATGCATGACTTTGTAAGCAAGCCGTTCTTGATGGTTTCAAAGTTATTTAGTTCCCATCCGTATTCTGCACGACCCAGTTTACTCATGGATGTGCCGAAGTCACCAGTCGTAAAGCCCAAGGCCAAGACACGGAAAAAGCGAGGCAAGATATGCTGAACAATATGACGCTAAGCTGCAACGGTAGCAATAAAGCAGGTCAGCAGGTCAGAATTTGATCTGACCAACCAACGGCTCTTAGGCAAATCAGTTGGCGTGCCCTGTCTGAGGAAAATGGTCGAAAAAGAAATGAAGGCTGCAAAGGCGGGATATGGGCCTATGGAAGTGGATGACCTGAAATATTTTTCCCGTTGTTTGCCATTTTTGGTGGGTAGATTCCGGTCTTTAATCACTCACATCCCCACTATACATTTTTTGTGATTCATATTCTCCAGGTCCATGGGTAATATCATCATGTGGCCGGCCTTCCAAATGATTCTTGGTCATTTTTTGGCGCGCTTGTGTATGGCCAGAAGTTAGGGGAACCCAAGGCACAAGCAAATGGTTCATTTTGGTAAAGGCCAATTCTGACAGATCACGAAAGCTAACTTCTGCTAGCTGAATTCCCTCTTGCTTTAGCAAGGTATTGGCAGTGGCTGGAGCAGTTTTGCCGTGGCTCAATCCCACTGGGGACATCGCCATGTCGTCGCCGTCAGTATCATCAGCATTACCAGACTTACTCTCCACTTCGTATCTCCCAATTCCTCACACACCGCTCTTTCACCACACCTTCCTCCTCCCTTTACCCTCTCAGCTAGCTTTCGTTCCTTTCCCCTTGGCCTCAAGTACAGTAGCCTTCTTCTGGGACACCTTTCTGCATCCAAATTGATATATTGTGATCCATTTAGGGTAGGCAAAATGTAACCCAAGAGTTTGATATCCTGCCAAAAACATATAGCCACATAGATATTCTTTCGCCCAATTCCGGTCGCAGGAAAGCCACTATAAGGAGAGCCAAGAACTTTATCGACTACGGGCTGAGGAGGCCTTGGGCGCGAGAAGGGATGATTTTAGTACAGGAGTCAATCAACCAGTTCCAAGCGAACGGAGTGACCACTTGGTGGTCAAGATGTGGGTCCGAATTCCGAATTGGGTCTATTTATATATATATATGTTTGTCCAGAATATGATGTGTGCGTATATATATATATATAAATATGTATATACTGTATATACAAATATATATATATATATATATTTGTATATATAGGTATGTAGGATATAAATAGATATAAGACATATATGGGCTCTGCATCCTCCAATTTTTCGAGGCCACAACCCTTGGAGCCATTAGTGGTGCGCAGCAGGGCGCTCGGTGCTGTTCCAGCTGTTCCAGCTGTTCATCAACGGACCTGGCAGCGATGATTGGTGAGGTCGGCCATCAAAAACTTGCAGCTGCAGATTAGCAAATTGGACCAAGAACGGCAACGTCAGCAGGAGAACGGTTGGTGGAAGTGATCCCCTTGCCATCTTGGGTTGATTTCAATGGATCAAAACTATGAAGAAATAGATGAACATCATGGAAAAACCGATAAAGACCATGGAGAAATCGATGAACAACATGGAACAACCGATGAAAATCATGGAAAATCAATAAGAACCATGGAAAGTCGATGAACCCATCTAGAAATCAAAGGCAAAGCCAAACGCCACCATCCAAAAGCCAAGCCTCCAGACAAAAAAAACACAACAAAAGAAAAAAAACAGATTATATAAATTACCCTCATGGTTTTCATCGTTTCTCCTTTTTCATGGTTTTCATTGTGGATCGATTTTCTAGATGGTGTTCATCGTTTTCTTGATGGTTTCTATCGATTGTTGCATGGGTTTCATCAATTGTTTTGATGGTTTTCATCGATGTTTCTCATAGGTCTTGTCGATGTTTTCATGGTTTTAATCAATTTGTTCGATTCTTTTTATTTAATATAGATTCAAGCTTGCACACCTCTCTAAATACACTACATAACGCATGCATATATAATACATATACATAGATATATTTTGCACACCTTGTATCCCTAAATAATCCCCAAACCAACCCTAAATAACCCTTAAACCAACCCTAAATAAAGCCTGAACCAACCCTAAAGAATTCCTAAACCAACACTATGAATGACAACATCCAATGAACCTATTTGCACCCAACACGGTTGTGCGCCAGTCTGCATTCTACATGTTCACAAACGTGTATGTTGCACAGTATATACACCGTGAGTACCAAATTCAACTTACAGCACTACATATGAGAATAGGTATTGTCATTTTGCTTTGGGCGGAGGCGCTGCGCCTTTCGGCCCTCCCCCGATGCGCGCCCTCCCGCTTTTTCATATTTAGATCCAAGCTTGCACACCTGTAAATAGACTACTCTTCATGTATATCATAACCAACACTATGACAGCATTCCATCAAATTATTTGCACCCAACACGATTGTGCCTCAACCTGCATTCTACATGTTCACAAGGTGCATGTTCCCTTCCCCCAATCCCCCTCTCCCGCTTTCTCATATATATATATACATCTAAACCCAAGCTTGCACACCTGTAAATACACTACTCTACATATAAATATTATTAACTACATACTTTACATACAATTATGTACATGATAGTATAAAACATGGAAAAACAATGAAAACCACGGAAACATCGATGGAGCCCATGGAAGAATCAATAAGAACCATCAAGAAATCGATTAAAACCATCGAGAAAATCGATGAACACCATGGAAAGATCGATAATGGACACATCGATGAAAACCATGGAAACACTCGATGAAGAATCCATGGAAAACATGATGAACAATATGGAAAATTGATGAAAACAATGCAACAATCAATGAACACGATGGACATATGGAGAAATCGATGAACAACATGGAAAAACTGATGCATGGAGAAATTGATGAACATCATGGAACATTCGATGAAAACAATGGAACAACTATGAAAACAATGGAAAAGAAACGATGAAAACGATGGAATAATCGCTGAAAAGATTGACAAATCGATGAACACAATGAAAAAAAGTCGATGAAGACTTCCGCAATCCATGAAAACCATCGAAATCGATGAAATCCATCGAAAAAAAACAATGAAAGCCAACGAAAAATGAAGGACCGCAGCCTGCAGACCCCCCCAAAACATACCCCCCCCAAAAAAATCCCAAATATATTCCGCACCCTTATAATGTCAGCAAGCTTGGATTGGATTGGGGTAGAAAGAACCTTCAGCAACCATGATCTTCCCAAGTGTCTTCAAGATAGGGCCATTGCGCTGAAGAGACTGGCAAGGGGAGGCCAACTGATTGCCGTTGACAAACAGATTTTGGCTGCAGGTCATAATTGACCACCGCGGCTGCCGCGGATGGCAATTTTAAGAAGCAACCTATCCCGTTTTGACCTGGTATTTTCTCATGATATCCGCTATCACCATGATATCCACTAGCCCCATGACATATCCACTAAAATCCCGACGAACGACGGGTTGGTGTCGGATGGCACGTTCGTGCTTGTGAACTTTGGTCCGTTGCCCAGGTGCTCAAAAAATAAGCCTCATGATACATCTACTCGGATGATACTGCTAAAGAAACCTTCATAAACCCTTGGATAGAGATGGATATAGTGGACACCTTTATATCACCTCCCAGAACCATGGGATCTCTCCATAAAGATATTCCTCATGGTCCACTCAAAAGCAACGCCCATGGTTGAGAATTTGAGGAGTTGCTGTATGCCGTGGACTTCCAATCCCAGCTCATGCAGCGCAAGGTGGCAAGGAACAGGAACTATTGGGAACCAAAAGTCATGGGTTTCAAACTTAAATAAATACATATATGTCTATATACTAATATACATATACATGTAATTATATGTATACATATACATATATTTACAGGATATGTAAATATAATCTCCTTGAAAAAATATTTATATACCCATATATATATAATGTTTATATATGCAAATAAATCCATATATATATATATATATATACATATACATATCTCAATGGGTTTAAACCACCTAGTTTCTTGGGACAGAGCTGATCAAATATACATATGTATATATATATAAAGATAGGATAGGATAGGCTAGATAGGATCGATAGAATGGATAGAATGGATAGGATAGATAGGAAGATAGATAGATTGGATAGAATGGATAGGATAGATAGGAAGATAGATAGATAGATAGATAGATAGAAAGAAATAATTATAGAATGATATAATGATAGAATTGATAGAATGATAGAATGATAGAATGATAGAATGATAGAATGATAGAATGATAGAATGATAGATAGATAGATAGATAGATACATAGATAGATAGATAGATAGATAGATTGGATAGATAGATAGATAGATAGATCGATAGATTGATAGATCGATAGATAGATAGATCGATAGATCGATAGATCGATAGATCGATAGATCGATAGATAGATCGATAGACAGACAGATAGATAGATAGATAGATAGATACATAGATAGATAATTACCAGTTACCACAAAAAGTGGGGATATAACTCACCAACCAGTAGCGATGATGAAATCTGGAACCTCCAACAGGTGGCTCGCGTGTCTGGTGAGCGCACCATTGAAGAGAAGGAGGAACACAATCGCAAGGCCGAGCGGCCCATGATCCACATGGGCTCGTCTCATGTTAGAGCCTATTGTATACCATGGTTTAAGGTTTGGAACATGTAATATGAAGCCGCATTTTCCCAGTTCCCCATGACCATAAAAACCCAACTAGTGGTGTTTTGAGGTCGAGCAGCTGGATAAGCAGATGGAGGAGCAAAAGAGTCTTCATTCCATCCTCCAAGCACAGATCAAGCGACAGGACGGCCGTTTGTTCCTTCCTGCGATTTGGTAAGGTTGACAGCAAAGATGACATAGAAAAGCATTCAACATAGATATATTTGCTTGTTGAAAATCAAAGGTGGATTTGAGGATGGGTCATGGGGTTCTCAACCTGTTTCTGGAGGGGATTTAAAGCTATAGTTGAGAAATGCTGCTTGACCCATGTGACCTGAGTAACTTGTCAGGATGCCGAGCTGAAAAACTCCCAGAGAAATTTGACCAATGTGAAGAGGGACTGCGAGGCGTGGAGTGGGCTGAAGTGATGCTGGACCTAGAGGAATCTGTCCTTTGGAAAGCCTTTCCGGAATGAAAAAGGCATCACAAATCACTCAACATGTATAGTTCCAGTAGACTCAGTAGACCACTGCATGGAACTGGATCCCTTGCGGGGTCACTGTGAAACCTTCACAAAGCGCTTAAAGCGCATAAATCTTTCTGGATTTCCAGCCGCAAGGCTATGAAGACCACGATGGAAGAATTGGAACTGCAAAACACGATCATGAATCGCATGGGCCTGAGGTAAGAAAGTTAGTTGGCCTCAGGAAGTGAGAAGCTTGCGAAATCGCTGAAATCGCTGTGGTGAAGGAATGAAAGTAATGGAAAAGAGTAGGTCTAGCAGGGCTGATAGCGTGGGTTGATCTGACTTCCTCAAAACCTGCAACAATCAAGAATCAACTTGAGTGTCTGGGATTGACCCATCTGCATCTGTGAGTTCCCCTCCTGCGGGTTAATCTGGCGCCTAAGGTGCAGTCTCCAAAGTGGTCAAGGACAAGGAGGAAGCGCTGATGCAGCATGACATCCTGAAACTGGAGGTGGGAGTCGATTTTCAGTGGATTTTTGCCAGTTTGGCAACTTATATACTTGTATAATGAACTAACAATGAACTATATGGTAATCAACTAACTAATTTTTGGAACTTATATATTTGTAATCAAGTAACTAATAGTGAAGTATATCATAGGTTTTGACCTAGCCCCCAAACGACCTAGCCAGTCACTTCAGGATATGGGATACCCATGGTGGATACTCATGGAATAGTCAGACACCGAAATTGCCAGGTCAAGCGATTGAAGCAGCAGCTGACGCAGAAGACAGAGAACCTGTGCCCTGAACATACCATCACCATTGCGACCACCAATTACCATAATATACACACAAGTATATATATATATGTATATATATATATGTATATATATATATATGTATATGTGTATATATATGTATATATACACGCATATATGCATATCCATATATCCATATATCCATCCATATATCTATATCTATATCTACATCTATATCTATATATTATATATACATATGTAGTACATCTATGAAAATGATAGCGCCAGGTACAGTCTAGAGAATCGGAAGCAGCAGCTTCAAATCAGCATGGAGGACAGTTGACCAGTCTCCGGTTCTGAGTGAACAGAGCTGGGCAGTGCTTTCTTTTTGGCCGACAGAATCCATTCACAAATCATGCTGCGCTTGCTGCGCATGTGCAGGAAAGGGAAAAGGAGATCGAGGTCCACACCGAGGCCAACAAGTTTCGACCAGAAACTTCTGACAAAGTACGACAGTTGGCTTGGAAATTCATAGCTGGAGAACATCACTGGTTGATGCTTGAAAGTTGGATCATCTACATTTCTGGGAGAGTTTTCACCGGTGTTTGTGAGGTGCTGCGAGCACAGATCAGAGCAGCGGAAGAGGAAAAGCACAAGGCCAGCCATCTCTTCGAAGCGGCCGATGGCTGTATTCCACCGAGGGTTGAAACATGTCTTACTCTTGATGCTTGTTCTTGGTATGTTCTTGTTCATGGTGGCGATTGTTATATATATATATATATGTGTGTATATATATATATTGGTTTGGCTGTGGGTTGTCAGGGGCTGGTAAATGTCCCACATTGGGGGTTTCAAGTATTTGTTCAAATGGGATTGTTTGAACATTACGGGTATTTGGAGTAAGCCCACCAAAACACATGCTTTATCACCATTTTCTCAATACAATTGCAATTTTGGGGTGTTCAGAAAACAGCATCCCTTTGAGACAACCCCTGGTGGCTGTCCACCCCATTGTCGTAGGCAGCCATAGAGCTGGCTGAGCGGAAGCAGAAGATCTTCACGCTGTCCGGAGCTGAGATGGATGAACGATACCAGAGGTGGACGAGCACCCAGCTACCAAGACACTCAAAGTGGATTTTTACGTACCCAAAATAATGGGGTAAAATTCACATTCTTATGGGTAAACGGAGTATCTGTAGTTTTTGGCGGTGGGACAAAGACTTAGGAATGATCCTTGAGACGCTTGCTCTGATGTTTAACCTGTTGTGTCACTTGGACGGATGCCAAGGAAAAGCAAGTACGACAATGTGATGTGCAAGGCTGGAGCTGCAGCTAGAGCAACTGTTGCGTCCAGTTCTGGTGAAGATTTGAAGCCAGGTGAAGAAGGAAGATGGCGAGGAACAGAAAAGCCAAGCTCATTACATGATCAAGGCCTAATGGGCCGAGGCTGTAATTGTAGTCCGGTATAATGAGATAAACTCAGGGAAACCTAGAAATGGCCAGCTCGAAAAAAAATCTACTACGCAGTGCCAACATGCAGAGGGCTTTCATCATTAGATCCAGATATTGTCCGTAGTCTACCATACTTGGTATCGATTTGATGCTGCTGTGGATGTGTTGGTGAGCGGCTTCAGAGTCTTGTCCAGGCACCTCCCCACTGTTTGCCATGCTGACCATCCATGTTTGCATCTTCGGTGGATGTTTCTTAGTCTGACTTTTGTAAAAGGATGACGTATGTCCCAAACTTGAGATTCCCCCCACACATGACCAAAACGCAGCAAACATAATTAAACATAATCAAACATATTCCCCAAGATAGATCCTTTTTTTTCACAATTCCAGCTTTGAAATCACCCGTCTTTTAAAGGGGCTCCTCAGCGACAAACGGAGCCTTTGCTGCTGCGTCCAGGCAGCGCAAGAAAAGGAGGAGCTGCAACGAAAAGGCGACGAGCTGGATGACAAGATCCGGCGAGCAGAAAAGGTGGGGAGGGGTTTCTGTAAGGACCATGGAGAATTTTAAAAGTGTAAAGGGGAATGAACTATTGATAGCCTATTGATAACGATGGATATGTGATATATAACTATTCATGAAAATAGATCGTTCCAGGGTGCATGACCAACATGATGCCATCTGCAAGACCTTAGCAAATAGTGGGATATGAAGAATTTTCGTCGGATACATCCCTCAAAACTATTCATAGCTATTGAGAACTGTTGATAACTATTGACTGCATTGAATTTGTAAGTAGGAAATGATGCCATCAAGCGGGAGTTGAAGACGAGTCAATGAACAAGGACCTCTATATCTATGATATATATATATATAGCTATCTACCTAGCTTCTAGTACTTTTATTTGTGTATACTGTATACACATTTTATACACTTTGTTCTCAGATGACGACGTCCTTCGTCCCGATTGAGGAGATTCGGTCACTGGAAAACACCCTGGTGGTGGCCTAAGCAGTGTAGGTCCCCAATCAGCGCTGTGTCGGAAAGCAGGGGTTGCAAACGGATTGCAAACGCATACCAACAATGTCCCCAAGCCTGAAAGGAAAATTAGCCATTGCTTCTGATGTATTAGGATTCGGTGAAAAAAGTAGGTCTGAATGGCTCTATGCGGCTAAAGGTGTTCTAGAGCCCCTTTGCCGTTTGTCATCTTCAATGACACACCGAGGGGCATCTGGTCCAGCGGAACCAGAAGTTCAAAGAGAATCTGCAGACCACCAATTTGCAGAATCAAAGTGAGATTGAGGCAGGATTTGCAAACTTTGCAAGCTCCAAAGGATGCCAAAGTCCATGTGAGCCTTGGTTTCGCCTTCGTTTCCAGGTCGGCTGGTGATTTGATGAATTCTGCCAGGAAAAGCAGACCTTGGAGGAGCAGTCGCGTGCAGCCAACGAGGTCTTGTTCAAGAAAAAGAAGGCATCGGAAGTGCCGAGACACCGGTGAAAGTGCACAGCGATGGACTTCTGGCAGGTGCTTTCCCAGATTGAGCAGGAGGCCATCCCTTTGGGTCCGCATTAGAAGCGTCCAATGTTCAACTTTCATCGTGAAATTGGGTTATGCAAAGTATTGCTGTAACTTTTGTTTTGATATATTTGTTTTTTGTTTGTGATTATCATCTGATATCATCTGTATATATATATATACATGATTATATATATATATATCTATATATGATTATATAATTATATATGATTATATAATTATATATGATGATATAATTATATATAGATACAACTATATAGACATACATAATTATATATGTATACAACTATATACTTATGTATATAAAATAATATATTATATGTAAATCATTAGATACATGATGATCGCACATGGGCATTCCCATCAACCAGTCCTTGGGTCCTTTTTTATGTAAGGCTCAAGAGGACGTGCAGCGCTATGAGGACGGTTTCCAGACACCAGGGGTTTCCATAGTCATGGGGATACCCCAAAAATTGCTGGATGGATGACGAGTGTACTTGGGGTACCCCCATTTTGTTGAAGGATTTGATTGGATTTTCCATTTTGTTGAAGGTTTGTTGAAGGATTTTCCATGATCCATTTTGAGTCATTTCATGGAGAATCCTTCAGCAATGGATGACTGGGTTAGTAACTCCTACTTGGGAAACCTCCATTTCTCCTCTGGATAATCGCTCAGAGTCCCTGCAGTCCGAAGTCATGGAGGTTTGGTCTGATGCTATCCCGGCCATCACGGCCATCACATGTTCAGATCTTGGGCCCCACCGACTGCGATTGGCTGTTCGCAGCCCCAAGGGTGTTGAGTTGAGGAGCTTCAGCGCTCCATGCAGCAGCTAGAGGACTGCCCAAGATGATGGGCCACATATCACCTGGGTAAGATGAATTGGATTAGGTGAAGGATTGTGAAACTTGCTGGACATAATTGGGGAACTTTTTTTAAAGTTTTTCAATTTCTCAGATTCAGCATTCAGGGAGAGTGATTCTTACTCACCGTGCAACTGGGACCACCTGGGGGAACTCCTGGCAGGTTCAGGTCAATGAGCTCACTGCGGCTCGCGATGCCATTGGGCCCAGTTTCCAACAACATGCTTTTTGAGCCCAATATCGCAATGTAGCATTATATATACTGTGTAAAGACACATTATATATATATATCGATCTGGTAGTAGGGGTTTAGCAGGAGGATCCCGTACCCAAACCAGATCTCCCAATGCACACGCTAAGTTGCAGTTGGGTGTCACGTTGTTGTCCTTTTCCACGTTCGCATCCAAGCGGTTGTACCGCCAGTAGCCTTGCTATGCTCCAAGGGCGCCCTGTGAGCCCGGGCATCGGGTG
>Ga0126342_10006839_pt1 | contig 20291 bp, 17 predicted proteins | sample Cyp1metagenome_FD_92528 | JGI IMG/M metagenome (GOLD analysis project Ga0126342, IMG submission 92528) | Coral microbial communities from Lord Howe Island, Old Settlement Bay, Australia - Cyphastrea 1 metagenome | ecosystem: Host-associated > Invertebrates > Cnidaria > Coral ...
ATATGCCAGATAGAATGCCAAATAGAATGTCAGAAGATATGTCAGATAGAATGCCAGAAGATTTGCCAGTAAGAAAATGTATAAATGTCATGGTGGGGATCACACGAAGTAAAGTAATTTAATTTCTAAAGATATATGGGGTATGATGCCAGGTATGCTCATCCCACCATCATTCTCGGTGGGAAGAGCCCCGCTCAAAGTTCAGCCTAGTTCTGGCTCTGCTGAGAGGGAGGAGTTCCCTGAAAAAGCGATGAATGATGGGCAGGTCTATATATAGACTTTGGTCCTTCAAATCCAACAAATGATGATCTTTCATTGACCTGAAATTGGCCACTTCAAGCATGATTTCCTTTGCCAAACACTTCTCATGGTGAAATTGTGGCGAGCTCCTCGTAGTTGTTCAAAGTGTATATTGGTAATAGTCAAAGTCGGGTGCCCAGAAAATTGATCAAAATGGAACCTCACTGCATTATGTTTTAAAGAATGACCAACATCTCTGGGTCTTTGCGAAAAACGTTTGACCTATCCCATCCCATTAGCCATCCCATTGAGCAGACTGCAATAATATCTACACGTTATTTTGAAGCATTCTAACACCAAAACATTGCTGGGTTTCTTTGGAAATAGGCTACCCCCAATTCCAATGGATTATGACATCCCGATTTTCCAGCCATAACATGGGAGGCTTTATTACCCTCCATTTTCAGGTACCAAATCCAAATTAAACATGCTGATGGCTATATATATATGCATATATAATCATCCTAAAGTAGATAGAAGATGCGATTTTCAAAGCTATTCAGATCTATTGTGAGGTTTTTCGAAAAGAAAAGATATTCGATCTACTCCAGGATAACTATGTTGACTATATCCCTATCCCTATCCCAAATCAACCAGGTAAACGCCGATCTTTTTTTGCCAAAGATCCGAGACATCTATGCTCTTCATGCTTTGAATGCTCACCTTTCCGGCCGCCGAAAAAATGGCTGCTTATTTGAAGGAACTTGGTGGCCCACATGTATACATTATATGTGTATAATCTATATAATATATAATATTCAGAAATGTAAGGAGAATCATTCTTACATGCTTGATCTACATACTTGACTTGTACTTCTATATCTAATACTGGAACATCATGGAACATCCATAATGCATATCTGGTTGGTGGTTTCCCCTCTGAAAATATGAGTCAGTTGGGAGTATTATTCCCAATATATGGAAAAATAAAAGTCATGTTCCAAACCACCAAACAAATATACATATTATAACATATTATATCCATAGTTCCATTATATCCCCATTATATTCCCATTATATATCCATATTATACTCCAAATATTCAGCTTTCACAGCAGGCCCTTCAACCCCGCGGACCTCCAGGGAGTCTTCGGAACTTAAACGTCCTGGCGCATGGCCAGAGGTTCAGGTCATCCCAGTGGCTGATTCTCCGACAAAAATGGCGAGCGGCCAGGAAAATTCACTATTTAGTTTAGGGCTGATACAACATATCAAAGTTAACTTGGTTAAATTTGATAAAACTAATAGAATGTTAAAAACAGTTAACTCTGATGAAATTTAAAGAATTTTGGAGTTCCTTTATAATTAATCGAAGCTGATGTTGACCGTACCTCCATATGGAAAATGGCCCGTTTATGTTAAATTATGAAAATGGATAGCCACATAAACCCTCATGGGAATCACCCACGAAAGTAGGGATATTAAGTATTAGCTATAGTAATCCTATTCTATTCGCTGTATCCAAACAATGAACCCGACTAGCAATGAACATGGTAGAACATCGTCTCCATAAAATCTCACCGAAGTCCTCGTATTTTGTCTATACTTGGTGATTTCAAGCCCGGTGACAAGATATGCCTGTCATTGGGGATCATCATCCCGTCTCAGCGATTTCCCTTTCTGCAAGCGAGAAACCTTCCAGCAGGCCAATCTTGGCGCTCATGGATCGAGTGACCAATGGCGTGACAAATGCATCTGGCTCTTCCTTGAACCTCGCCACGTTGACCCATGGAAGACAGGTTCACCTCACCATGAGCCATGCCCCGCTCGCCCAAAACCCGCCCAAAACCCGCCCAAAACGCCTTGGGGAGCGCGGCGATTTCCATCCGGGGGAGCGGGGCGTTTGACCGCCCGCGACACCTCATGGGATCGATCTGCCCTAGTGATTTTTTTTAACTAACCAGTTGGTAACTATTGGTAACTATGAAACATTATAGGATGAACCATTTACCAATAATTACCATTATTTTACCAGGTACTATTATTAATCCCAATTGGTAACTATTAGTAATTGACTATGAAAAAATATCAAGAGTTACCAATTTGGGATTAATAATAGTAACTACTGGTAACATAATGGAATTTTATTGGTAAATTTATCAACTACTGGTAAATAATGGGATTATAATGGGATGAAGCATTTACCAACTGGTGCAGGATTTCGCAACCATCCACAGTATCATGTGGTTGGGAAACTGTAGCTCCTTGGCTCCCCGTTTAATAGGGAATATGGATATCCATAGCTCCTTAAGTTCCTATTTAACCACTGGATAGTTAAATGCAGTGAATTAACTAATGATATCTTTTATGCTATCCAATGTCAATAAATTGGTGAATTAACTGGTGATATGGTAAATAGGTAGATAGTTGGATTGATAGATAGGTATAGTACTACCTCAACAGTTTGAAAGTCCGTTGTAAATAGCAAAACTTAGAGGCAGTTTACCAACTAAACCGAGTTCACAAGCAAACAAAAGCAGCAATTACAACTAGGATAACAAAGGCCAACCAATGATAACCGACATAGAAAATCGTAGCTTAAACTGGACTTTGACCACTTGTACTGAAATTGAATCCATTCTGTATATAATTGTATATATATTAATATATATTTATAATTATATATAGACCCTTTGGGTACCACCTTGGTGGTCCCAGCCAACTATGCTTTCCATGGGTTCCATCGGCTGCTTCCCCAGGTGTCAGCGAATATCAATCCTTTCTTGGTTGATGGTTCATAGGTCCATAAGGGGGTTTCCATAAATGGGGGTACCCCCAGTTATCATCCATTTATAGCTGGATTTTTCCCTTATAAACCATCCAGCTATTGGGTACTCCCATTGATGGGAAGCCCCCAAATCCCATTGACAATATGTTGGTATACGTTAATCATTTTCATATGGGATGGGTGAAAATCGTCACATTCCCCACTACACACTACGTCACAGTACCAAATATTTCGATGATGTTGTTGATCACGTGTCCCAAAACCCAACTATCTAGATTTGTCTCAATTGATCCTTGTCAATCAGCCCATCCCAATCACCCTTAAAGAAGACTAGTCGATCGTGTTGACTCCCCTGAAACATTACAGTCCACGGCATTTTCCATTTCACGATGCTGCAAAGTCAAACAGCATATATTCAATTGTCGATACATTTCCACATTGGACGCTTTCAATCCCCATTTCTGATGATGACATCTCCATGTCTGATGGTTCAAGAGTTCAACCCTGATGGCTTAAATCCCCATTCTCCACGTCTTGAAACCCACCGACATTTCCATGGCTAAACATTCACCACGCCCAAACTTGATACATGATGATACATGATATGGATACATAATATGTTAGACAATGTCATATCCCATTGGTTATGCTGACATATGCTGTAATACCGGGTATGTGTATCCTCTTGACGGATCTTTGCACAAAACACAACTATGTGAATGTGTATATATATATATATACACATATGTAATTATATATGTACATATGTATATATATATATAGATAAACATAGTATTGATGTCATTGATGTCAACACCATTCCTCCACTTCATCCTATGAATAACGGATATTGAACATTCATTCCTTTCAAAATCCACCAGTTCTGCTGCGCCTGCCACCAGCACTGCAGCTTTCAGCGAAGGCTGCGAGGATTGCCGCTCCACTTGCTGCACCGAACGGGGCGATTTCACCGAGGGCCTGCGGCAAGGTGCCCCACCTCATGAGGGGATATGAGACAACCTAACATTAGAAGATACACAAATTAATAGTTATAAGGATGGCCATCATTATTAACCTATTAAAGTTAAAACTTATTAACCTATTCATAATTAACAATAATTATATATATATATATATTATAAGTTAAAATCAACAACAAATGGGTAAGTCTATAATGAAACTGTTGGGGGATGGTGGATGCATCATGCATCTATACTTGGGTGAAACTGAAGGAACTTATGCCGGGGAGCACTTAGCAAAGAATGCTTAGTAAAGGGGATGCAAAACTGATTCGCAAAGGAAGCATCTTTGCATCTGGTTGAGAATGTGATGATGCGAAGGGATGTGTGAAGCTCAACTGTTGGGTGAAGGGTTGCAACTATGAGTACTGTAACCAGCAAAGGATTCACCAAAACACACAAGACTTGAGGCGAATTCGATAACCAGGCTTATAAAACCCACGAGGGTGACTTGTAAGTTGCTTGTGGCCTGTTGGGTGAGATTGGTACTTCAATGGTGCTTGAGCTGTAAAGCATGACCAGCCAGGACATCAAACCCAAGAAGGGTCACATCATCATGATATATCATGATCATCATCATAAGCAACAGTAAATCTAACTGTAGTACTCATCATGAATACCAAAACCATCCAAAATCAATACATCAAAACGTATCAAATCAATCCAAACAACGATCGCAAAAAATATGTATAATAACGCATCCTGGCCACAGTGACCTCAAAATCTATAGCAAACAATAAATTTGAAGAAATACGATGTCTGGAAAGAAATGATGGATTAAAACCCTGGTACCCTTCGGTTCACCTGTTCTTCATAAACATTCATCCCCAAAAAAATATGGAAAATTGTACAAATCAATCCCATTCACTTTCCATAAAACGTCCATAATATGTTTATATATAATCTGATTGAACCACCACTAAATCCCATAAACATATATAAACACATGGTTGAAGCACCACTTTCTCCAAGGGTTTTGACCCCGCGGATTCAGCCTCACCAAGCCAATGGAGTTGGTGGTTGAGGATCGTTTCAGGATACTGCCTGGCGTCTCAGCTCAGAAAAGTTGCAGATTTCAGCAGCAAACATCAGCAAAATATGAGATTTGTTCATCCAAATCGGAGCATGCTGGATGTTTTTTTTTTGTGAAAACAGGGATTCATGAAAACATCAAAACATCAAGCAGCAGGCATCTACGCTCCCATCCGTTCCAAAGTTTATTGAAGGCTTGATGTGTTCATTGGGCAGCGACATAAATATGTAGCCTTCACCTCACGGAAGGTTTTTTCTCCAAATTCAATTTTCGTTGGAACATAGGAATCATAGGATACCACATTCAATTTGTCCTATTTAAAATGACGGTTCTGGGGTGTCCATGATTGTCAGCATGTCACCACCGAGTGTAGGTCCCATGTCCTTCTTCTGATTGTTTTGCTGATTGTTATCATCATCACTACAATTACAACAATAACTGACACTTATGATAATGATTGATAGTGACAAAAACATACAAAAACAACTATTATGCTTATTATATATCTAGTACCATTATGCTTATGTGGGTATGGGTCAATACCTACAGATACATTTTTAGTGGGATGAACATCGATTTACCAGCTATTTTGGGGTTCACTAGGTACCAGGGTTTTGACCCATCCCCATGTAAGTATTGTTGCTCCAAGAACAGGACCCTGGTCCCCAAAATCGTCACTGAGTCGCGACTGGAATTCTTCGCCATGTTGCCAGAGGTGGGCGAACCTGCGATGTGCAGCACCCCATTTCTACTGCATGCGTGTAGTGCATCTGTATATAGATGTGTATATACCAAATTGAATGGTCATATGATATCTGTATAATCATATTAATATGTATATTCATACATACATATATATATATATATTATATTATATATATATATATTATACATAATATATAATCAACCGGGACTCTGGGTGGTATAGCATCATACCCCCAATGTTGTTCAGTGGTTTTCCAGATGTGCATCCAATATGTGGGTATGGGTCGGGTCTGGTGCCCGGTACTCACACCAAAATTGGTGTAGCTTTTTCATGGATACGAACAAACATCATGCCGCCGCCACAAAGGCATTGAATGGCGCCTCTATAGGAATTAAAAGTTGACCGGTGCTGGATCCCATTAAGTAGGAGGACCCTCAATCACACTAGTGCCGTTAGATATTCAGCAGTCGGGGTCATTCATCCAGCGTGCGGATGGTGCATGTGAGCCATTTTGGAGAGAATAAGCTGGGACATATCTCAAAGATGGAGCACTTGGCAAATCAGCCATCAACTGGATGTCTCAAACACTGGTTAGGATCCCACATCAGCAGCAAACTTGTCTTTTCTTTCATGTGCTTTCCAGACTTTTATTCTGGCATAAACAAAAACATCCCTAAGCTCTTGGACAATCATTCCACTTAGAAGTTCTTGGGAAAGCCCCAGGTCCCTGTCCCAGTTTGGATGACCTTTTTAATGGGAAAATCATCAGAGATGTTCCAATGCCATGTTACCAGAGGGTAATGGAACAATGGAACCGATATGATGGAACCGATATGATGGAACCATTTAATTACCATCCATTGGTATCCGTTGAAGCAACAATGATGGAACCCTTTTAAGCCTCGTTTGCGTTCTTTGTCGGCGATATCTTGCCTGAGCTGCGTCCAAACTCACCGTCAAGTGGGGTCATCTTCCCATTTCGCCCAAGGAGCATCAGCTTTTGCTTGGAAGCAACAAAGTGCAATCGTCCAAATCAGTCTCTATCCATGGCATCTCAACATTTCCAAGCCATTTGTGGAATAGTTTCAAACAACATTGCCTGGGGAAGCAGCTTGGAGGCAATGTCGAATGCTGCATGGCCAGAATCTAAGATAGTCTCACCAGCTGTGGTCACCATCTTCCCTTGCTATCGATCCCTTCGGCTCATACCGCGTTGTCCAATCCTTCTTACAATCAAAGATCCCGCTCTTGTTGGATTAACTCTCCTCTCTATTGTGAAAGGCTTGAATTGACATCACCATGATTGTGTTACCTCTACTCATATCATGATCTATCATCATTTGGCTGGTCGGTTCTGTGTTGGCAAAAGTCAAAGATTGTGCTGCCTCACGCCCTGCGGGCATGTGATAAGTCTCACGTTTATCATCATTTCCTCCATCAACTTCTGGACAACCCCCACATGCTGTTGGTTATACATATCCAGTAATGATATCCCTTGGTTTGATATGGACCCCATAGCTTTGTTGTTGTTGCTGTTGCTGTTGCTGCTGCTGCTGCTGCTGTTGCTGTTGCTGTTGCTGTAGTAGTAGTAGTAGTAGTAGTAGTAGTAGTAGTCGTCGTCGTCGTCGTCGTGGTGGTGGTGGTGGTGGTGGTGGTGGTGGTGGTAATAGTAGTAGCAGTAGCAGTAGCAGTAGCAGTAGCAGTAGTAGTAGTAGTTGTTGTTGTTGTAGTTGTTGTTGTTGTTGTTGTTGTTGAACAACTCCTCTTTTGTCATGGACAAACAGTTGGTTTTCGGGGTACTTGGGCTCTTTGGCTCCCCATCTAGAATCTATACTATAATTTCACCGTCCTTGGCTCCTAGGAGGGCCAAGAAACTCTGACCAGATGACCAGCACGTTTAGTTTTACAGCCCAATTTCTTCTGATTGAACAGAATTCCTCCCAACAGGGGGGTATCTTAAAGAGTTGACATGACAATTTCGGCCTCGCTTGTGGCTAGCATTTAATGGGTTGCTTCACTGTCTCACTCTTCAGGTCGACTGCACTCATGTTTGGAAATCTTTCACCCTGACCTTTTCAGGTGGTCGGCTGTCATGTTTGGGACTGTTTGACGTAGAACTGCATTCTGTGGGACCTAACCAGTTTTGACTGAGGTGGAGTAGCAAGTAACGACTTTCTTTGGGTTAACATGGCAGCGCTTGGATGAGACAGTGCTCAGTCTTGGAAACCGAGGCATGATCTTTCAACAAGCCGTGGTATTTGCGCATCAGCCGCATGACAGGTTCAGTGCAGCGGGGCCGCTGCAAACGAGCAGGTCCATTGAAGTGGAAAAAAGGGCTGCGGACGTGATTGCCATTGTGGCACTTCTCTCCTCTTATTGTTTGGTTGTACACTGTACACTTAGAATCTGAACAGTTTTTCAAAAAATGCCACGGTTTTCGGATCACTCGAAGTCAAGATAAGTAAAGTATAAGTTTCTAGTAAATCTCCCTTAAGTTTCCATCATTTTTCATCAACCGATGGTTTCTCGTCCCAGCTACAAGGCATTGGCCGCCACTTCGTCCAGTACCTCCAGGGTGGTGGCCCGGGTCATCTCCGACTCACGGCCTATGGAGAGAGCTTCTGATGGGGGCCATGGGAAACAATGGTGATGGTTGGGAAAATGGTGGTTAAAACATGGTTAAACAACATATGTTAGGTTATTTTGGGTTGTTTTTTTAAGGGGTTTCAAGGGAAAATGCTGGTTGAACAACATATGTTGTTCTTTTGTTCAATGGGTTTCGTTGGCTGGTACAAAGTGGTACCCCGATTAGCGACATTGGTTTATAACTAGCCTAACAGTTGGGTTTTTGATGGAGATATCTATAGTTGGATGGGCACAACTGTGTGGTTCTGAATGGTTATTTCACCCATTTACATATATGTATGTGTATATATATATATATTATAGATTAGATAAACCGTGACAACACCCAAATATGATTTGGTTGTTAGACACTTACAACCTGGGATGCATGATGCACAAGCAGTGCCCACCTGGCTGGCTGTCACCCGGTCAAGGTTGGGATTCCCTTCAAGTCTGGCTGACCCTGGTTGGAAACTCATCGACTTGAACTGAGACAAATCATATATATTTATATTATGTATATATATATATATATATTTATACACATAATTATACAGTATACATATATAATCTCTGTATCTCTAATGGGCTTCATATTCATATTTCAGCAGAAATTTCAGGCCGGGATGGATCAACAAAAACTGGCCATCTGCAGTGACGTCCAGGGCGCTCCTTCGAGTTCAGCCAGGGCTTTAGGAGCCAGGTAGGTTATGGGTCAACATTGAAAAACCGTTGGGAACCACAACTGAACTGAGGAACACATACCAATTTGGGGAACCTATAGATAGCATCTTATGCTTATATAGAATCACATACATAAACTTCTAGACACAATCAAAACATATCAAGACATATTTAGGATGTCAGAAGTGTTAGTCTGGTTGGTGGTTTCAACCCCCAGCAGACATCCCAAAGATCTTCGTCAACAATCCCATCGCTCATCATCTGCGAGTCCCCATCCAGCAGAAAGCCCAGCAACTCATAGCCATTTGAAACTTGCTGATGATTCCTCGCAGTGGCACCTGCTATAAACAACGCACCAAAAAAGCAGCAAAAAACAACTTGTGGATTGTTTCTCTGGCTTGAAAAGGTCTCTTCAGTTGCCTGATTCTGTAGGCTTTGGAGAAACACGTGCAACACTCCTATAATAAACTACCGTCACATCGATATGGGCATCCATGGGTTTCAATAGGAAAACATTATCAACTGGTGGGCGTTCCATATCTATGCTCTATGCTTATCAACCCGAGGGTATATAACATTTATGTGATCTGGTTGCTAGTTTCAAGCCACCCCAGAAAAAAAAAACAGGCATGAAAGTCATGTGGCATCATTTCACAAAGGGTTCAGAATAGTTTTTGTTTTTTTACTCAGGTTTTGGATATTTTTTTTGTTTTCTTTCCTGGTACCATTTGCCTTGTATTTGCAACAGTTTGGAACTAGAATCTGTCATTTTGCATGGTATTCGCTAGAGGCATGGTTACTTTGCATTTTGTATGGTATTTGCTACATTTGGCAATGTTTGCCTTCCATTTTGCATGGTATTTGCGACGTTTTGGCATTTCAACCTCTCATTTGCATGGTATTTGCTGAATTTTGGTACTTCAACCGTTCATGTGGGTTTCTTGAGAATTTCTTTAGGCTTTCATTTAGTGTTTCATTTAGGGTTTCATTTCGGGTTTCATTTCGGGTTTCATTAGGATTTCATTTAGGGTTTCATTTAGGGTTTCTTTAGGGTTTCTTTAGGGTTTCATTAAGGGTTTCATTTAGGCGTTCATTTCAGGTTTCTTTAGGTTTAGGGTTTCTTCAGAGTTTCATTTAGGGTTTCATTCAAGGGTGTCTTATCAAGATTTCCAAACGTTCATGTGGGTTTCTTTAGGGCTTCTTTAGGGTTTCATTTGTTTCATGTAGGGTTTCATTTAAGGTTTCATTTAAGGTTTCATTGAGGGTTTCATATAAGTTTCCATTTAAGGTTTCATTATGGTTGGGGGTTTCTTTAGGGTTTCATTTAGGGTTTCATTTAGGGTTTCATTCTAATTCTGAGGGTTTCTTATCAGGATTTCTTATCAGGATTTCCAAACGTTCTTGTGGGTTTCTTTAGGGTTTCTTTGGTGTTTCATTTGAGGTTTCATTGAGGGTTTCTTTAGGGTTTCATTATTTAGGGTTTCTTTAGGGTTTCATTATTTAGGGTTTCATTATTTAGGGTTTCATTTAGGGTTTCTTTAGAGTTTCATTTATGGTTTCTTTAGGGTCAATTTATCGTTTCTTTAGGGTTCATTTAGGGTTTCATGTAGGGGTTTCTTATCAGGAGTTCTTATCAGGATTTCTTTAAGGTTTTTTTTGGTTTCACCTTGGGTCTTTAGAGTTTTATTTAGGATACAAAGTAAGCAAAGAAAAGAAAAAAAACAAAGAGGTAGTAAAGACAGGAAGCAGAGAAGCAGAGGAGCAGGAAGTAGAGCAGCAAAGCACATGACTGAAGAAAAGAACAAAGTACAATAGGAAGAGCACAAAAGCAGAAAAACAGGGAAGCAGGGAAAGCAGAGAAGCAGAAAAGAAAAGAAGCAGGTAAAGCAGAGAAGCAGGAAAAACAAAAAGCAGGAAAAGCAAAAAGCAGAAAAGCAGAGAAGCAGAGAAGTAGACAAGCAGAGAAGCAGGAAAAGCAAAAAGCAGAGAAGCAAAGAAGCAGAAAGCATGGAACCAGGAACCCCTCCAAAAAAATCCAAAACCTACTGCGAAAAAAAAAACAAAAATAAATAGCCATCCTTTCACACATATATTCCTTGGTACCGAGCACCAGCCACCCACCTCGAGGGGTTTTGCGGACAGTGGCTCCGCTCCAATCGAAGTAAGACATGAAATAAAAGTCACTTAAGTAAGTTGATAGCTATGGCCTTTGCAACAACCATGCGGTGGCCAACACTGAATAAAATGATCTTATCTTCGTATATACCCCAGTTCCAACACCTAAATCTAGTCACATTTTACAGTCATTTGTCATCATTTGGCCATCTCATCAGATTCTTCAGACATCTTCAGACACATCATCCAAACTTCGGAAAAAACTGCCCCAGTTTTTCCGTCCGATAACCCTGGGATAACCCATTAGGGCGCCTCAGTTTTGGCCTTCTGAACCATTGGGGACTGATCCTCCGATTTCATGCGCACCATCGGCCCGCCCGCGTTGCGTGCCTCAAAACACCAAGGGGCGGCTGGGAAGCCGAAAGACTGGCTTAGTAAAGGGTTGGTGAAATCCCCAAGATGTATATACTATATATATATGTATAGTATTGTATAAATATATAGTTATGTGTATATATACATATATATAATATATATACATACATATGCGAATATACTGTATATGGGAATACATGGGAGCATAAAACCAACAATGAGGATGGTGGTTATAACATAACCAAAGGTATCCAAAGGTATCCAAAGGTATCCAAAGGTATCCAAAGGTATCCAAAGGTATCCAAAGGTATCCAAAGGTATCCCATGTAGACCCACCGACATCAACAAATCAAATGGAGTGTCTGTAAACAGGGTACAGTAGCCGCTACTCAGTAGCCTAGGAAAATCTGATGGTTTGTCACATCATGTCCCGATCAAAAAAGGGTATACAGCTCCATTTTTTTAGACAAGTCAATGCCAAGAAAGAACATGGAGGACCCTATGTACAAAATGGGGAGCTAAGTTAAGTCCCAAAAACATCCTCGACACAACTTATACAAAAACTAGGCTTTCCCCACAAGTTGTTCATATGTCCCACAGTCAAGTTGCATGGGATTCATGGGGTATGGTCATCCGATTGACTCCCCTAGTTTTAACCCGGGAATCACTATCTGGAACTTGAGTATCAGCTATAGTAACTATCAGCTATATTAATATCATTAACTATCAGCTACAGTCAATATTAACTATAGTATCTACTAATTATCCTCTTATCTTTGAATTACTATAGCTGATAATTACATATAGTTAGTATAAGAGGATAATTACTAAGTAACATCTAATAACTATAGCTATATACTATTATACATTATTATGCTGATATAGCTAGCATTAGTACTAAATACTAATAGTATATACTATTATACATTATTATACTAATAACTATAGCTAATACTAATGATATCCTTTAGTATTTAGTACTATTAGCTACATCGGACCGCCCCAAACTCATCGGAACTTCGCCTGAGGAACACCAGCTCCGCTAGCTCCGCTCTGCGCAGGCAAACTTCGGACCTCGGAAAAAAAGGACCGTGGTGAGTCACAAAGGGCGCGCAAAAAATCTTTTGGACATGCAGAGCCCAAAGATTTTATGGTGATTTAATGGAGATTTAATGGAATTTAATGGTAATCTGATTGTGATTTCATGGGATTTTGTGGGAGGTAAACTAACATAGATGTGGAAAACTAATGGTGTCCGTGTTAGTTTACCCTAGGGTAACTTCAATTATATAGTTGTATAGACTAAACGAAGTGCACCACTCTTTTTTGAAATCATTACCTATAGGACCTAATGACAAACATATTCTCAATGACTTTAGAGATTCCTCAGTTTTTGATTTACCACAGGGAAGGCACCAAATCACCGTGACATACCCAACATGAGGAACATAACCACCAAGAAGAAACCCTTCAACCCTGCGTACAACTGGTTTGTGGTTTCAATCTATCCACAAAGGGTCAGTTTGGGCTATCCATCCCAACTATGGGGCCTATAGGGATCGAACAATCATGGCATATCTTGTAGCTTTGAAGGAGAAACTGGTCTGTATAGCATGGCCGATCCTACATAGATACCCTGCAAACCACAACTTTTTGCTAATTGGTGAATAGTGCAATCTATTGCAACAGATTCAAGTACTAACCTCCTAACTAGGGGAAGAGAAGATACTTAAGACCACCAAGTAGTTGTCAGTTGGCCCTATTCCTTTTGCTATTCCTTTTGCTTCTATCTCCACTTGCAGCACGAAACCGTGGTCAATCTTAGATACCAATTAACAAACACGACAACCAAGCTGGTAAGTATGATCAGTTGTTCCATTGACAGCAGATGGACCTATTATTACTGCAACCTACCCATGCAAAAGGATACAGAAACCAGAAACTGCCAGTGTCTCCTCCAACCATCAACAAGTCACAGCCTGCATCATCGGCATCTGTCCAGGAAGCACCACACGCGGCGCAGGCATCTGCTGGGGCATCTGGAAGCTTACCTGGGACCCAGCTGGGAAGTTCCCATGAAGTTCCCTGGTCAACATTGGGACTTCACAGGACTTCACCACCTCAAAATATTACAACAACAACAACAACATTGGTATCTAACATACCACATATATATCCACATATTATCAACATGTGGGTCAAATGGATATGATCCTAGCCCCGGATCGCAGAACATTTTCTTAAGCGGGCTCCCAACATGATTACGGTAGATCCACTACTCAGCCAGGGATTTGTTATGTAGTAGGGAGAAGGAATCACTGAACATTCTGATATGGGGATGGGTCAAAACCTATTATCACCATATTATTAGCATATTATTAACATATTTGGGGGAATCAACATTCATTAACCATCTATTCAATGGCCATTTCAGGATCCTAGATTGGAGGTACCTACCATATATAAGGCCTATGTAAGGCCTATGTAAGGCCTATGTAAGGGAATATCCCCACAAAATATGGCATTATATGGTACAGTACCTTCATTTTAGGATCCTGGAATTCCCATTGATCTATTTTAGGGTAAGCAGGGTTTTGACCCATAACCAGCACTGCCAGGCCCAGAGTGAGGCCTGGGGTTGTGGATCATGAGTTTTTCTACTGGTTAAACCACGGTTAGCTCATGGAGATTCAAGTCATGGATTGCACTATATATATATAAATATTGTTTTGTAATGTATATATATGTATGTATGTATGTATATATATATGTATGTATATATATATATATATATATATCTGTATATGTATATATGTATGTATGTATATGTATATATATATATTTGTATATAGATATATGTAATTATTTGATACATATACATATGTACATATATACAGTATCTAATAATCTACTAATGATCTTCCCGTTTGGTCATGCCAGTAGTGTTTTGCAGCGCAGATGAAATCACCAGTTTCGTTACGGAAAATCTCCGAGATTCATCTACTATCTGGTTATGACCAACATAGCCATGGAAAATCACCATTTTTAATAGGTAAACAGGTAAACCATCTATTTCTATGGGCCATTTCCCATGGCTCTGTTAAATAACCAAAGGGTACCAATTTTGACTGGAGAAGAAACCCTATTTCTTGTTAATTACAGCTCTAGATGGTGCTTTCAACCTTCCTGTATGAATGAAATGTATACACAAGAACGCCAACCAAAACATTTTTTCTTGTTGTGTCTTGTGGTTTTGCGCAAACAAACACATATTTTGGTTGCTTGAGCCAGGTCATAAAACATACAGTAAGTCCATGCATGCATACATCGCATCGCATCCCATCAGATCAAATTTCATGACATCACATTACAAAGCATATGCCAATGCATATGAAAAACAGTATGCAATAATCGATAATAATAGATAATTATAGAAAATTATACATAATAATAGCATAAATTAGATCAGATATTCAAGCAATCAACCAACAGGATCATCATAAAACTCTCCATTCCAGCGGCCTGGTGCATCTGTGCCGTGGGGGAGCCATAGCCCGGCAGTGGCGCACGCATCACCACGTGGGGAGACGACACGTGGCCGTGGGCCCCGGCCACGGGCATGGCGGGCATGGCGTGCATGGCACCCTGTGGCAGCTGGTAAGCCGGCCTCATGACGACACGGTCCCTGGAGCCAAAAGCAAGTCATGTAGCGAAAATATCTTGGACACGATGTGTGTATGTATATGATCTTATACTACATATATATATATAATACACTATTATATAATATATTATATATTATATTAAACTATATTATGTTATGTTATACTACATTATATTATATTATACTATATATTATATTATATATTATATACATATTATATTATTTAATATTATTGATTATATTCTAAATTATATATATATATATATTATATCATATTGTATATTGTATTATATTATATATATTATGTTATATATTATAAATATTATACTATATTATATGTAATATATATATATATATTATTTTATATTTTAGATATTATATTATATTATATTATATATTATATATATGATATATTATATCATATGATATATTATTTATATAATATAATATATTGTATTGTATTATATTTTGTTATATTATATTATATTATATTATATTATATATATATATATTATTTATATAAACTTGGTTATAGCTACGTGTGAAATTATATGTGAGGATTTCGGCAACAAACAACATCTGTCACAGTCACAGTTGGACTTTTTGAGGATCGATGAAGATTTCAATATGGCACACACACACATATATATACGTATACCAATTGTATTATATATCTATATTTGATATATACAGTATATATATAAACAATGTACGGAGCTACACACATATCATCTTTCCGGTCACAAAAATAGCGGCAGCAAGTCCGTTCGCATCACTCATTGAACTGGGGTTAGGGTGAACCAGCAGAAATATCTGCCTCCAGTAATTCATAACATAGCGTCAATCCATGACACATAGATGCTATGTAATTTGAATAACTACGGAAATATCCATAAGCAACACTATGGAAATATCCACTGCTATGTGAAAACCAGTTTTTCCGCTGTTGATGAAACCAGTTGTAGTTTTTCAGTTTTCCCTCCAGCACCTCGGACACAGATCCTGCTGCATCATCACCTAGTCATCTTGCCCTTAAAACTGGTTTGAATGGGGACCCATCCCATATTTGATAAAGATCTAAAACTAGCAATAGTATTGGGAACTCTACCCAATGTGCATTGAATCATAATGTTTGTTTGATAGTAGGATTTGGACCAACAAAAGGCAGCACACGCTCATAAAAGGTAGGATACTCCGATACAACCCAAAAAAAAACAATCGAGGATGTTGGCCAATGCTCCATTGCACAAAACGATACAAAACGTACCTGGCTGGTGACACTCAATCATATAGACAGTTGCGACCATTTACTGAGGGCTGCGACATGTTGCGACTAGGAACATGCTTCACATTTCTTCAAAACAAGCTGTCTGGAACATCCAGTGTTTCATGGAGTTTTCTACTGATTAGACTGATTAGTCTCGTACTGACTGATTGAGCAGGCTCTCATACCGTGATTTGAGTTGGCTGGACGACGGTGATTTTATGCGAACCTCATGTGGAGTAGATATATGGAACAAGGCCACCATTCAAATAGGACAACCTAGTCAAGTCACTTCTATGACTATCCCATTTAGAACGTGATTTATTGGCAATCGATGTCAACGAATGCACAAAACCGTCATGATTGGGGTAGCCCTGTTGCTTCTTATGAAGGAGGGCTACCATCGATACTTCCGAAGAGGAGCCAAAACGGGATATCATCCTCCTTCTAGGATCAACGAAACTATGTGGTTTTTGGTATTCTAACATATTCTAACCACCGTGCGACTGGGACACAACCAGCATAAGTATGAGGATTTGTCTGAAAATTAGCTATCCATGTCTATCCTATAAATATAATATCCCACGGCTTAGAATTTCATATTCCCCATCAAACATAATTAGGCAATATATGTATATACTAGACTAAATATGTTATACATACTAATTGGGGAAAATCCCCCATTTATGGACGAACCCATATCATATTAAACTGATTCACTGTATTATACTGTATATATCCTATATCCCATGATATCCCCGTGAAGTTGGTTGAATCGCACATTGCCATCTTGAAATCACAAAAATAAAAAACCGTGCATGTTCACCAAAATCCCACTAAATCACCATGAAATCATCATTGAATCCGATAATCTTTGGACCTGTTTTGGACAACCATCACGCCCCTCAGCTGAGCTGCCAATGGCATTGCACGACAAGTCCAGCGTCTTCATCGCCTGAATCGACTTTCAACCCGTTCCCTTTTTGGTAACATCTCGATGGACAATCCCCAAACTAAATGATCTAAATGGACATTTCAATGGAATATATTGGAATATCATCTACATACAAGCTTTGAACTGGGGATTTGTCCATTGCCAAAAAGAACAAAGAGTCAATTGGGATCTTCATTCCGAATACAGGAACAAACTTGGATGGATCGTTCTGATCCTCTAAAGGTTCAAATAGCAATGACGGCATCAATGACAATGACAACGATGACAATGACAACGATGACAATGATGACAGCGATGACAATGATGAAAACTATGACAATGAGGACAACGATGAGAAGTATGATTATATAATGATGGTGATGATGGGGATGATGATGATGATCATGATGATGATGATGATGATTTGTAGCTGTAAAGAAGAACAAGTTGTTGACAGCATATGCCCTAGGCCAAAAAATAATGGAGCTTCAGAGCTTCAACAGCAGCACACGTAGCTTCCAGCAACCAAAGTTCACTAAGTTCACTCAACATTTCTGCCTGATTCTCAAAAGGCTAGTATATGGTGTGAGTAACTGGAAACCATTGGGATACGTCAAGGGATATTTACATATTACAGATATATGTAGAATATATACCCTCTGGTAAACTAACATAGCTATTGAAAATGGCCATTGAAATAGTAGATTTACCCATTAAAAATGGTTGTTTTCCATCGTTTCTTGTAAACATTTACCAGGCCGGGTAAGTCATGGATTCAACTGATTCAACCCAACCTAATCCACCATATCCAGCCATCGCCTTGTACTCCCCAATGGCCACCATAAGGGCTTGACATCCGGCCTGACGCCAAAAATGAAAACTGCGAATGAAAACTTGAAGATGTCAGACATGTCATAGTCATTTATATTCTGTCTACATACTTCCGGATGAATATGTATAACATTATATATATATATATGTCATGTGTGTGTGTGCGGTTTGGGATCCATGTACGGAACATTCATGCATATCTCTATCATTTGATATAACATTCTGCCTTCATAGCACCTATGAATCGATCGAGGATCGAGGATCGCGCTTCTTGGCTCCATCGATTTCCGATCTTCGTTCACTCGGAATGGCATACACAGGATACTGAGTATTAACAGCCAAGCATCTTACAATGGTCCAAGTCTAAGCTCCCAAATCCAAATGGTTGAATTTTATGATTCACCTGGAGGGTCACCAAGTCGTATCTGAACATCACCCAACCATTGTGAATGACCAAATCCGGCCACCATCTGATGTTCATATATCATGGTAAGTTATAATAATTCACTAAGCTGAATTAAGGCCATTTGGGGATGATTTCCCTTACTAACCATGATTCCAGTGAGGTCACAGTGAGGTCGTTTTAATTTACCCAGATATATGATATATCCATCTGAAAAAGATGTTTCAAATCCACCTTCAAATGGGTCCCGCTTTCCAAGCCCTGTGTCAGGGCGGCCCTGCGTCAGCAATGGAACAGGCCGCCAAATTCAGATGCTGCAACTGGGTCGCCCCCCTGGCACGGCGCCGTTTAAGTATGTTTAAGGTGTATATTTCGTATAGGAATATCATGGAAGATCCATATGTTATGTAGATAAATATGTAAATAGTATTCTCAGTTCATGGCCATTCACCAAGATATATGGTGAAGTTGGGGTCATATTGTTTCCATATTATTTCATACTGTTTCCCTTCTTAGTCGTCATTGAAAGTGACGACGTATCCTGGCTGGCAATCCAAAGGGTCATTTCCCAGCCTGCCATGTTTGATTGGGGCGGGGTAAGTCAAGATCATTTCCAAAATGCACTGGGATTTCATTTGACGTGCATAATTGTATATAATAATATAGATAATATATATATATAGATATGTGTTACAAATCCTAGTCGTGTTCAATTCCATCAAGAATCGGCTGCACCATCCATTCTAGTCTCAAAACAATCCCAATAAGGTATGCCCATGGGTCTTTCCAACAAGTAGACCAGCGCACGTCATTCAAGAGTTCATGGTCTCTGTCAGGAGCAAAAGATCAAACATGTCTACCCAAATTTATCATCTTGTGCAGAAGCCAACTTGCATCCATTTCCCAGATGGTTTCCTATCATGTGTCTATTTTGGCTGGCAACATCATGCCCATTCTTGGTGTTTTTTTGTCTTAGACATGGCTGGTCTTTGCCATGTAGGTACCCTGGAAAAAAAACGCCGTGGACAGGGATTCTCAGTTCATGGATTAGTCCTCCATATCAAGCCAGCGAGTAGAACCCATCATTTCCCCATCAACCAACCATCAGTCAATTAGGTCCTGTATCCTCGCCTTTAAAAAACCAATGCTCCTCATAATATTGGTGCTTCAAACCATTCTGTTTCATGATTCATGGTTAGACTCTGTTCTATTGTTCATTTGATAGAAGCTCTACAAACCCACTTACCCTTATAATATATATATAGGCAGTTCATATAGATTTTGGAGAATTTTGGCAAATCTTGGATGGTTTTGACTCCGCGAGTCTCCACCTTGAGAGCACGTCCGCCAGGGCCTGTAGGTAGACAACTGGATGTTGTAGGGCCACATCTAGTGGGATATAGCTGGGAGAACCCTCCAAAAAAAGGAGGGTTTCCTAAGTCATGGGACCCCCAAATCATCCATTTCTAGATGGATTTTACGATGTTCCATTTTTCCCGAGAGCGTCTGAGCGCAGGGTTCTTCCAATAGTGGGGGTCTGTAAAACATCTTCTCATCTTCACATCTTCTCTCACATCTGCTCATCTTCACATCTTCTCTCACATCTTCTC
>Ga0126342_10006840_pt1 | contig 20291 bp, 16 predicted proteins | sample Cyp1metagenome_FD_92528 | JGI IMG/M metagenome (GOLD analysis project Ga0126342, IMG submission 92528) | Coral microbial communities from Lord Howe Island, Old Settlement Bay, Australia - Cyphastrea 1 metagenome | ecosystem: Host-associated > Invertebrates > Cnidaria > Coral ...
GTCATGGAATGAGCCTCATCAATGCTCTTTCATCCTTCCCCTTGTCAGAACCTTCATTGAAGGAACTTCACACAAGCCGTGCGCCACTTGGCTTGAACAAAGACATGCCCACAGGATGCACATCAAAACCTGCAGAAGAGCTGCAAAATCTCTCCATTGGAATGAATCTTGCCATCAATGTTCCATCAGATTCAGTCTGCCACATCCATTCGGTTGCCAAGTGTATTGGGTATGGTCAAGCAAGTTCGAGTAAATAAATGGATGGTTTCAAATCAAGAAAACCAATGGATGGTTTCACTATGGTTACCCAAAATGCCCTTACCCTCTGGTAAACGTATCACCATAACTATGGAAAGATCCACCATATTTTTCATGGGAAAATCAACTATTTCAATGGCCATTTTGACATAACCAGAGGGTAAATCCCATTAGATCCCATTAAAACACCCTAATCCCAATAAATCTCATTAAATCCCATTAAATCACCATTAAAATCCAACCATATATGTTAAATTACCAGAGGGTAAAAGGCATGGCTTTCGGATCTATAGAGCCAACATAAAAATGGTGTCGGCAGGAGTGCACCTTTCTTGTCCTTCCGACCACTTCGCATTTCAGCTGCCTCGGAGGTGTGCAACTTGATGGGCGTCCCGCTATAGTTTGGGGCTGCATCCCAGCGGATAATAGCCATGGTATAAGCTACCTAGTAACCATGATATAACCATGATATAACCATGATATAACAATGATATAACCTGATATAACCATGATATAACCATGATATAAGCACGATATAAGCCACCTATTTCGAAATTCAACAATGTAGCAACTGACAAAATCAATATCAGGATTCCCAGAAGAGAAACTGGAAAATCATCCCATCTACGACCACATATTGGATAAGAACCATGGGTTGGTTTCTAAAATAGGGTCCCCTAAAATGGGATACCTAAAAACTTGATGGTTCTTCATTTTCCCGATTTTACAGTTACAAAGAACTCTGATAAAGTTCTGGCTATATGCACCAATCTCGCGTACCAAACCCATATAAGGCGTTGTCATCATTTATCTAAAATCCAATTGCTAAGTGGGATGCATATCCAATTGAGCAGTGTTCAAAATTTCTGTCAGACTCTGTCATTCCGAGGAACGCGATTCCCAACTCATGGACTATGATTATCTAATGTCAAGGGTAGTATAACCCCCTTACCAAAAAAAACAAGCAACCATCACTAATCGATATCCACTTATCTCCCAAAATCTTGATGCTGAAACCCCACCCATGTTCATGAAATGTTCATCCATATCTTGATATAGTTAATATAGTTTCATAACCAACCTAGTGATATCCACTAAATCCATCTAAATCCCATCGGAAATATCCACATATCCACATATATCGGGTAAATTGTCATATTTGAATACCATCTGGTTATTTAACATAGCCATGGTATAGATGGCCCATTGAAATAGATGGTTTACCTATAAAAAAATGTGATTTTCCATGGCGAACTGTTAGTCATAACCAGAGGGTATATGTGACTTGTAATTCATCCAGATATATCCATGACATCTCATGAGATCCCCCGAAAACAATCTCGCCTCTTCCAGCTGTTGTAGTGCTGCGCAGGAGTACATCTTGCACAACGCTGCACCCACCTGGCGAAATAGCGAAGAAGCTGTTGAAAATGTGGATCAAATGAGGTCCAAAAGTGGGTCAAAAGCAACAACATTGCCATCTGAAATATTTGCGTGAACATTTCCTGGATTTAAGGGTGAAATTCAGTGGAGATCTTTATGAAATTTAACTGATTCTGATGGTTTTAATATGTTTTAATGGAGTTGAATGGATGATTCTTATTGGACCACCCTTCGAAGACCTTTTTCTTTGGGCTTTTGTCGCGCCAGTCGCAACATTGGCGCGGCGCTTTTCTTTTTTACCGCATGGAACTGGATCAAGCAGTATTAAATATGCCATGCCATTTTCAAATATGGGATATAGATGGATATAGTGTGGTTCCACTGCGGTGCCATTTCAGGACTAGAAAATGGTTGCTCAGCCTTCCACAATCTGTACGACCAGTGGATCCCAACTGACGTCGGAATGGGTGAACAACCCAGATGCCATCAGAACCGATCAGAACCGAGGGTGATCCCAGGATTCGGAACTGGTTATATATATTAATGTCAAATAGTAAGTTATAGCCCCTTGATAAGTGGGAAAAACTACCTACAGACTAGGGGACGTATTAACCAGAGTTATTTCATCCTATTTCTCATCCAAATCTGCTGCGGCATCTCAAGTTGTCCCTTCGTCCATGTAGCTCTTCAAAGTGTCTCTGTCCTGGCAGTGGAACGTACGAACTGCGGCCAGGTTTGCAGCTGCGAAATGAAGCGTAACTGGGAGATTGTTAAGAAACAAGACCGATATTAAACCATGTGGGTATGGATCAATACCTATTAATACCATGTTTAGGGGAATGAACATCCATTTACCAGCTATTTTGATGTTCACCAGGGGTACAAGGTTTTGACACACTGCCATGTCAAGTGAAATACCAAGCATTCACTTTGTCGCCAGAATAGATCTGAGTGAGGGTCTGAAATTCGACCATATATACAATATATTAGTGGACTGTTCTTTTTGACAGTCATACAGTCATTATCAAGTTGCCATTCTACGCCATGATAACCTATAATTCTACCTCATTGAATGTATCCAAGTATGAAGTCCTGACTGGTCAGTATTATTCAGCATTATGGTCAGTGAATCCCATCAAGAATGCCCCATAGTAAATGCAAATATATGGCCCAATGGGTGGCCAGTGGGCAGCAGCAGCAGCAGCAGCAGCACTCTCCACGCCTCCATCTTAAGCTGGCCTTGTCTGGTCAAACCCAAGATTCGGCTGTTCTCAAAGATGGTGTCAGGGCAATTCCTTAGCGCCGGGTAGCTGCCAACGCTCCGAGCTTGTAGCGTTTCCAACTGGAAAGGCTGAAGAAAAATCAGGTGGTTTGTGGTTGAACAGCTAAACATGTAAATGACAATTGCACATTTGTAGGGGATCGTCCGATTAAAACCTCCATCTATATAGGGGATTCTTCAGCCAGCCACGTTTGATTGCTAGAGAGTAAACAGTAGTTCAACAGCCGGACCCAGCCAGACCTACAAGGTGATTGGTCCATTGCACCATAAAATGATATAAAATATCTTCTGTGTGTCAACTTACATACTATGTACAAATACAGATATCATAGATATCATATATCTCCAAAAGCATCCCTTTTTTTGGCGCATTTTGAGCCCTTCCCTCTGTCGCCCCCGACTCACCCGTTCTGATCCAAGCAATGTAGGCCTGGCAATTTGGGCTTGGAAGATCCGTTTCCACTAAAGATTCTGGTGTGTTTTTCAAAGTGTATGTCAATTTACCGGAGGATATATTGTTGAATAATGAATCCTTTGAGATTACTATGATGTTTTGAACATCACATTATCTAAGACAATAAACTGATACTAAAAATTACAATCATATAAGATATAAGATTCATTGTTGATACATATTGCTTCAATGAGATCTAAGACTACTATCCTGTAGGATTCATGATCTACTACTTCAGGTATGTATCTATGATATTGTTCCTATGAGCTAATGAGAATCTATGAGATAGTAGGGATTCATCATCTAGGAATAGTCATAGATCCCAGATATTCACCATAGACTCTTTGTTCATTAGGATTCTATGATGTGATGTCTGATTCTTGTTGTCCCACAGACAATGAGGAATATGCAAAATCACCACCCACATATATACTGTACATATCTCCGGCATCGATCCTATCAGATAGGGGGATGGAAGACTAGAAACTACTCGCCTGTGCACTTCACTTGATTTCTGGCTTCAAGTTAATTGAAATTAAAAAACATGATACGAAACCACCAGCCACAAAAGTCAGGAAAAACAATGGCTTGGTGGATTTAATTCATCACTCAACAAAAACAACACACAGCACAGAAAACACATCAGTTCTGGTTTTCACCATGGTTCCATCAACACCATATCATTGCACAAAGTAATATCCATTATTTCTTGATGAACATCACTGGTTTGATGATGAATCACATCATTCAATCACCCAACATTGGCTGATTAAATCACTTGAAATCATCGAAATTGGCTACCTCAACGGAGTTCAATGAGTTCAATAAATCGGTTAAATCCAAAAAACAAATGGCTAAGTCAAAAAATCTAGAAATAGATCTTTGAACAAACACATCCTTAGTTGAACTGTTTCAATTCCCAATTGGGGATGTATCAAAACCAATCTTGCTATATTTGGGGGGATGAACATCCATATACCAGTTATTTGGGGTTCACTAGGGTACCAAGGTTTTGACTCATACCCAATTTAAAAACAAAAACAAAACGAGTCATGACCCGGCGCACCTGTGCATCCACGAAGCCAATCTCCAGCTTCTCCGAGCCGCTGCCATCGCTGCAGCGTCGCACCTCTCAAACATCAAGATATGTTTTACCAGCAAAATTCATGATAATGTGATAATATATATATACAGATATATATATAATTCTATATATGATGTCCACATATGAATCGGATAATCATAAAATGATAAAATCGTATGATGAACCATAGGATAATATATACATACGTATATTTTTTTTTTAAATGTGTGTGAATGAATATTTATGATAGGTTTCTGTTGGTTTATAACTATAGCATGATTCAGTTCATTTCATGGAATCTCTAGCTACATGGTTAAAACTGACCCAACACACAAAACTGGCCTGGGCCTTCCTGCAACATCACTTTAACATCCCATGTGTTGTTAAATGTATTTGAACTTGTCATGCCATGCCAGTGAAAACCTTATGTCATTGATTCATACAAAGCAAACAAAAGAAACAGACGGCTTCAAGTTTGACCCATAGAAACAAACAAACCACAAAAAAACAACAAATAGGGGACAATTGGGGTAGAAATATGGATCGTTTGGGATTTGACCCAGGCAGCAAATTGCAATGAAACCGATTGTGGGTTAACATGAATGGTTTCAAATATTTACCCATAGCAAAACAAAAAGAACTTTGAAGGTCGCAACTGGTCCCAACCAGTTCACCCTGGACCCTGGTTTTCAACCCCCTAAATATCTGGAAAGTGACCTGCTGCAGTCCAGGATCGTTGCAGTTGACCTAAGCGCTTTGGCCAACAGCAACAAGATGTCATGGGTGGGTACTAAGATCTGGCATTGATTTCCACCAAATGTAAGTATATGTATATATATATATATAAACATAAAATGTATGCATATATTACATATATGCATACATGTTTAATTATATGTATAATATATATATATAATATATATATAGGATATGGATGAAACCAGCCTGAGACCCTTTATAGGAGTATCCATAAACAATCGGTGGAAATTCGTACCACACACACACACGTCTCCTTGTTGCCCCCCAAACAAACTCTGAAATTGAAATAGAGATTTGGAACATCCATCAGATCAAAATGATTTTGCAGTGAATGCGTGATTCACAGTGGAAGGCACATTTCAGCAGCATGTGTTTTCGCTGAACAACAAATCTATCTCCAATAGGTAGATCACCCTGTTCATCCCTGAGCCCCAGGCAGAATGCGAACAGTCTGTGCCCCATTTTTTGGTGCAATGCCAGCAAAAGCAATGCCTGTGGATGAAAAACACTGGTTGATAGATCAATTGAATCAATGACTTCATGTGAAAATAACGTATCCATATTTTGATTCCCATAGTTCACAAGCTGTATCTTTTATGACCGAAGCCAACACGCAGTGATGCTAAACGAGTAAAAACACTGTCATTTGCAATGCTGTCACGTGTCTTTAAGATGTTTAATATACATACATATCTATAGATATAATCGTGAATCATTCATGATCAACCATAAATTAATTCGGGTTTGTCTAAAAATCAGGTATCCCTTCGAGCGACTACTGACTATTGAAAAGGACCATGAAATCGCCATGATTTGAGCAGTTCGAAGTTTAGATTGCACCATTCAGATTCGGTGTTTCAAACGTCCAATAATAAAGAAAACATCATGTAGGCGTTCGCGGAATACATAGAAAACCAAATGACCATCGATATACAAGTTTTTGTTTTTATTATTGTTAATATATATATATATATATATATATTTATACATATAATGTGAATCTTCTGTACTACATACATTCCATAAGCATTGTTCATTGCTAATCTTACGCGTACTCTTAGATACCCTGCAAAAAAAATGACAAAGCTTGGCTCAGCCACCAGGGCTTTTCCCCCCCTTTCCTGAAATAGGCTTGCTTCCCATGCTGGTTGGTGGTTTGAACCCCTCTGAAAAATATGAGTTCGTCAGTTGGGATCATTATTCCCAATATATGGGAAAATAAAATTCATGTTCCAAACCACCAACCAGATAAAATTCGCAGTTCCAACCACATTCAGCAACCATTTGGATCCATGACTGGGGGTCATTTTTCATCATCCCAGTCATAGAGGTATACCAACGTGTAACCAATTGGGGATGGTGTGTTGTAGTTATCCCATAACTATCCACTATTTTCCTACTACTATTATCCCACTGGAGGTGTATGGCATAGCTATAAATATATTTATCCATATTTATCCATATTATCCCACTATCATTATCCCATGATTATGCAATGTATTATATATATATATATATCAATCCAAGACGTATACAATCCCATTAGTCATTGCTTGCTTTATCCCACATTCTATCCCATGAAAAATCATGGTTTTTTCCCCATGATTCTCCCCGTGCCTGTGGCCGGTGCCGCTCCCCGGCCACTGCTTGCATCCCTCGTCGTGCACGGCAAAGGTCAGGAGGCCTTTGCCGTAGTTTCGCCGAGGAAGGGAGAAAAATGGGATGGGTTGGCAGAAATGTGTCAGAAATGTGTGAATGGTATGGTTTCATATGGATTCATATGGGAATATATGGCTGGATAATAGATACCAAATACATATGGAATGGTTCGTACTATGGTTGAAGATATGGCTGAATATGGTGAAGGTATGGTTTATAATGGATACACATGGTGTCACGTTTAAGATTGCTTAGGATTGTTTCATATGTTTGAACATGGCTGATCATATTCACTGTTGAATTGGAATGAGGTAGCAATAGGATGATCCTGTCACCAATTCCTGGTCAATGAGATTTGAATGTTTATATAGTTTCGAGTCGTTTAATGTTACAATCCAGGATTGGGAAACACCAAACATAAGCCATCCCGATTGTTCATCATTTTTTTGCAAGTTTACAATCTAGAGTGGTATTTTTCAAACACAAACAACATGGGGATGACTGACTACTGGGATGATATAAACTGGATGATCTGACACGTACATGGATGAAATGTCTCATGACTCGTGACTCTGGCTGGTTTCTGGTTTTAACCCCCAAAAAAGCACAATCAACAAACAATTAAAAAAAAAACACCCAAGTTTGTGCTGATGGTATAGTCCCTAAGGGGAGCTGGTTGTTTTGCCCAGGATAGATCCTTGTAATCCAGCTGAGCAAACCTTGAAAGGTGTGATGCTTGAGCCACCCAGCGACAAGCAAACATTTGGGGATGGCTCAAAAGCATTGAGCCACCCTGGTGAAAATTCCATTCATTTTGGGATGTTCATCCATTTTTGATTGGCTTTTAGGGTTTCACCCACCTCCATGAGGAAACCACCTTTTCCCCCAGCTAGCGCTTCAAAGCTCACCTTCGTCCACACAGCCCGGGCAGAAGCGGAAACGTCTCAGGGACAATGAGTCATAGCCGCAACCTGAAGCAGCCACTGGGGTAGGTTGCTAGGTGGAAACTCGAATTCAGCAGCTTTTCCGGAGTCTCGAAAATTTTCCATTGGGTGTGAAGCGGGCGGGTAGATGCAGAATCGACTGACAGGCCAAAACCGATGAGTATCCTACTAATCTACTACTAATCTGAATCAACTCCTATTGTAAATACTCCCAGTTGTGAATGGTGCGGATAATCACAAGGCCACACGGTTTTTACTATTTATCTTTAGGATCGGGTCCATCGTTGTGTCTAAAAAGACTATTTCAGACTCATCAAACCCCAAACAACTGACACTCGTCACTCTAAAAAAACTCCTGGGCTGCCCAACTGTGAGTGTAATACTCTGGATGAGAAAGGATGTTCCTTTCACTTCCAGTGTCTGCAAATGTCTTGCTGGCCCAGAGGCTTCGTGAAGCTGAGAATGGATTTATTTGTCCATGTTCAAGCCTGAAGCATCTAAAGCTAGACTTTAAATCTTTAGTTCCTATTCATCTCAATACTGCCTAAAGATATAAGATCTTCCCCTATAACATGGATCCAGTTTTCTTTCAGATTTGCACATCACCCGAATCAAAAAAACGAGCCACAATGGCCTTCACTTCCATTACATCTCCAAGAGAAGAATCACCTTGAACAACTGTAGGATCACTCTTGTAGTTGAAGGTCCCATTAGGATATGTCTGAAATGGGGTATACATGGTTATACCGTTATACCACTCAAAGAGTGCTGTTCACTTTGGGAACATATATTATGAATTATGATTAACCAGGGGATGGAATGGGGTAGCCTATTCTCAGACAAACCCATTTGGCTATTGTCTATGGCAATCGCTAAAAAAGTGTACCAATGGACTTACAACCCCAGCCATTCTTAGTTCTTGCGTGGTATATAATTTTGACCAATCCACCCTTTTTTATGGGAAACCACCCAATAATAGAATATAGTGGATGGTTGAGACCCGTCTTCTTTACTGGTTGTTGTTGGTTAAGAAGCTCTTTAATGCAGCCTTCATTACCCTCCAGTAGCCAAACATAGCCATGGACACTTCCGTGATGATCTTTCCCCGCATCAACCTCCATTTCTAGGGGATTATCCCGTGAAAATTCCACCACGGATCAGCATTTTTCATGGGGGGATCTTCCCATTGTTATCTTCCAATAACTGGGGCCCCAAGGTGGCGTTGACGCTGCTCCTATTGGCTTGATTGATCTCGCTCTGGCTAGGCAGAACCGAATTCCTGGCGGAACACGGCGCCGGGTCGACATTGAACCAATGGAGGGTAAGAACTGTGAGATCTACAAAATGAAACCTGATGCTAGTAGAGCAATGTCATAAACCACCTATATGTTAATGGTATTTAATGGTTATACCACCCATACAAATGGTGCACTTGGGGATGGTTTACTATTGCTTTTCCATGTTTTTTTTCCCACATTGCCTCATTTATCAACCATGTGGGGCGTCAACATTTATCTTCCCAAGTAAGGCTATTACACAAGAATAAACCACACATTGGGGTGGTCGAGCTGCCAGACATTCATGTGATGATGCCACAAGGTCACGATGATATATACATATGAACAAAAAAAACTGACATCTGGCTATGGCTTGGAATTCTGAGGGATTCCAATCACAAAATCAAATCCATCAAACTTTCTGTATTAACCATTGTTTTTCAATGTTTTTCATGGGTTTGGGGGTTCTGTCCATCTTGTCCCCATGATGAAACCCATTTTTTTGTCAAATCACCTTATCGGTTGAGACCCACCTGTGTCCCGCTCTGCAAAGCCAGGTGAAAAGTCCCTGGGGTCGGTACCTCTGCCAGAAATGGAGGTGCCCCCAAATCATGATCTCGAAGTTTCACCACAGGTGCTACCGTAAGTGATGGTGGAGTAAGGGTTTGATTAGATTTCGTCTGGTGCCAACGAACCTCAGCTGAGATTAAAATTGAAATACATTCAACATCATTCAACTTTGGGGAAAAGACGGGGGTACAGTCTTTCACAAAAAAAAGGGATTGCATATTTTGATATGTGTTGTCCATCCACAGAAGGTATATTACCGTGTGCCTGGATTCACCTTCTGGGTTGGTCATTCCACAATAGTCCACGACCGGCTATGTGTCCCCTTGCCTGTGGGGGGCGTTGGATCGTTGGATCATCCCGCGGTACCCATCCCACGCATTTCCCAGCCGCACTTGGATTCGAAGTCTATCCTGGCACGACGGGATTCAATAGGCTGATTGGTTTAATATATAGCTATAACCCGCTATTGAACAACTATGATTGGTTCCAGTAACAAGGGTTGTATACTCACATTATTTGAGACGTTATACTATAACCACTTGGAGTTCATGACCCATTTAACCCAAATAATTTGTCAACTGGTCAGATTATTTGTATCACCCATTGTTGTTGCCAACTATATTCCAATATGTTATTCCAATATAACATATATATATACCCAGTATATTATCTCAATAATCCCAATATATTATTCCCATTATATATAATATATATATATATTGCCAATATAACCACTTGGTTTTTCCAGCAACTTCATGATCTGACGTTGGTCGCCTCAAAATCCAGTTGTCCATGCTGCATCCAGGATGAACGCAGGCCTTGAAGCGTGCGCGTGCGAGCCCATTCCAGGTGCGTTTCTAGAATACGACTGCAGTACCCTCTGGTAATTTAACATAGCTATGGAAAATCACCATTTTCAATGGGAAAACTCACTAAAAATGGTCATTTTGAATAGCTATGTTAAATTACCAGAGGGTACCTGCTGGGATTATTGGTATTTAGCCAACAAACATATTCCATCATATTCCAGTAATACCCCTATCGATCTCTATATGGACTGTCAATGACTGTAACATCGGCATTTTTTGGCATTGTAATGGAATTTCAAGCGATAAAATCCACTCTCACCAGCAGCCAAACAAGGTTCCATGAATGCCGCATCGGTCGACCCCATCTAAGGCTGGCAGCATGATACAAGTGTTCAGATTCCCTTCGCCTGGCCACGACTCGGCAGATGGATGGCAGCATTGGAGGAAGACGTGATAATTTATAGATATTAATTGGAATAGATGTCAAGTAATAGATGATAATGGATGATATATTGATAATGGATTCTTTCATAGATATTAATATATGATATTCATATAGTAATCATAGACAATCAATTGCTATAGCGGCCACTTCTTAATGGATTTCTGGTGAATCCAACACCAGGAAGAACAGCGGCCTCGCCATCTCGTACCAATCGGCCACCTCTCCGCGTGACGGCGAAAAAGAAGACGAAGCCATGCAGATTCAACCAACGGTGGCTGAGAAAAAGCCTCACCTTGCGTTGGAAGATGTCGCTTGGCACGTCTCGGACCTGAAACTGTCTTCGAACCTGGGCAGAGAATGACAGTCAGATGGCGGGATTTTCGTGGGTACATACCCCGATCAGCGGACAGTCTGTCCCCTTGATCCATAATTTTGACCCATACCCATCTTCGGAGCATTTGGACACTGTTCCTTCCGTGCCAAAAACATACAAGCTGCTTTTTGGGCCAACGGCTGTTTTTAGATGTTTTTAGCAGGGCAGGGATAGTTAGACTGTGTTATACTTACTGTATGGAAATGCACCACTAAACTATAATTATACCCTGTATATTAGACCCTGTTATACCCTATTATACCCTACTACAAATGGAGTTCTTCATGGGTTACAACCCACTGAAGCTTTTCCCTCCGCATCTCTTGCGAAACCGAAACTTCAGGGCCTGAGCCAACTCCATCTGAAATTCCTCAGAATGGATGAATGGAGCGAAAGATTGCCAATTTCGAACTGTTTCCCCTATTGGATTATTAGTTGGTTGGTAAAATTACCTTGATTCATCAATCAACAAGGGCTTTGAATATTGCTCAATTGAATTTTTCTCTTTCAGACCACTTCGTTCTGTCATTCTGCGTGAGGTTTCATGTTTGCGATTCGATATCCTTCATGGTTGGATTCTCATCTCTCTTGGCTACCCTCTGGTAATTTAACATAGCTGTGGAAAATCACCATTTTTAATGGGAAAATCCACTATAAATGGCAATTTTCAATAGCCATGTTAGTTTACTAGAGGGTAAACCATGCTAAAGCTATCGTAAGCCACCCATGTTCTGTTGGTCAAATTTTCCACCGTTTTACGAATGACGCACCAAGCCATCGCTTATTCATGTTGGCCCAAAATATGGGTCAAACATATGGGTCAAATCATCAGTTGCCTCCCTAAATAAGCAACTGTTGAATTTCATCCTAAACATTCCGAATAACGTCCGAGACATCAACTGGAAAATCTTCATCAGATCATCAGATCCCATAAACCATCCATAAACCTGAAAAAAATCTGATCATCCCCATCTGCAGGACAGCCTGGTCTTCTCCCGCATCTGCAGGCGGTGCTGCTAGACATGCCTCAAGATCACCGGAGGTCACCAATACCATCTGGTTATGACTAACATTTCGCCATGGTATAGATGGCCCATAGAAATAGATGGTTTACCTATTAAACATAGGGATTTTCCCATCAGTTATGTTAGTTTACCAGAGGGTAAAACAATACACGGAATCATAAAGCTGGCTGAATGCTGAATATATCTGAATCTTAATGACTCACCTGAAAGAAGGTGATAAGCTGGATGATTCCCCAAAAAAAAGCCCTTTTTTGTTTTGTGAATAGGAGAGTCCCCAATGAATGGATATAAAGTGATAAGTCCAATATCAATGCAACTCGCCAACACAAACCAACTGGACGTCAGTGTCTATCTAGGCTTGATATTGAGTTATCATCATGATCATATAACATCATATAACATCATACAACATCATATAACATCCTATAACATCATATAACATCATATAACATCCTATAACATCATATAACCAGTACTACACCCACTATTGTCCATTCCGATCTAATCTAATCTATTCGGTTATCCACTTGCTGCAGCGAGTCTCTTCCATATCCATCTCAAGTCCTGTCTGGGAAACCAATCAACAAAAAAACATATGAAACATCTACCTCATCATCTTTTACAGTAGATGATTCTCCGAGCGGAACCCATGGATTCTATGTATATATAATAGTAATAATAATAGTAATAATAGTAATAATTATTATTATGATGATGATTACTATTATTATTATTATTATTATTAATTATTATATATCATTATTATTATATATTATTATTATTGTTATTATTATTAATATTATTATTAATATTATTGTCATTATTATTATATCATTATTATTATTGTTATTATGTTTATTATTATTATTATTGCAACTATATATATATACAATTATTATACATTACTTTACGGGGTCTCATCCAAGGTTGACATATATAAAGCCAACCCAGACAAGCCATGTCTAATTTTTGATCCAGCCAGCAGCTTGACAGGCCTGGAAAGATTTGTCTGCGGCTTCGGCCAAGCCCTGTAAAGCCTAGCTTTTCGGCGGATCCAGGTGGATGTTACCAAGAATTCAGGCGATGTTCAGAAAAACCTATGGGCCCTATGGGGGCGTGGGGGTCATCGACAAACCTGTGGGTTCACCAGGCCATGGATCAACAACAACATATTATGAGATTTCCAAATTTTGGACTAAGGGCTTCACCAACAAATGTATATGTATGACATGCAGGTGTTGCTGTCTCAACGCCAACTTGATGTTTGGATCAACCTTAAGCACCGCCTATTGAATAGCAACAAAAAAAAAAGCACAGCATGGTGTCTCCAAGCACCGCGGGGGCCGAGGGCCTAAGTCTTGGCTGCCAAACACAAACGAAATCGGCCTGACTCAGTGCAGCAAAGTGGCCCTTTTGTCATCGATGGTGAGGCAACCACAAACAAGGTTCTGCAGGCGAAGGTTACATAAATCCATGGGGGATTCATGGGGGATTCATGCGGAGGATCAACGGGAGAACATTAATAAAATAAAACATGTCCATGGATTGGGTTAGGATCACCATAGATAGTTCACGCATGGATAAGCCATATCATGTGTGTATATATATACATAATTACATATATATATACACGTATATTATATTATACTATCTTATATTATACTAATACTATATTATATTATATTCTAATATATATATATATATATATACATATATATACATATATATATATATATATATATACGGTAACTACCGTATATATATATATATATATATATTAATTATATTTAATTATCATGTGAGCCACGGTCAATATTTGGTAACTCCAAGTCAGGAATTTTGAAGAGTGTATTATTGTTTTCGGATTTTGGTATACAAGCAAATGTTATCGTTTTTTTGAAGAGTGTATTATCGTTTTCCAAGCCCCTGCTCAATTTCAAAAAAATAAAGATGTCTCGAATACTACTCTCCATTAGCCTAAATTTTGGCTGTAGCTCATGTATTATTATATATTATAGGGATATAGAGCGGGACTTGCCTGCGATCACCAGGGTTATTCACCAGTCACGATTTGTGGGATAATCCTCTCAAAGCAACGCTATCCCCCTGGGTTTGCTGGTTTGCTCGATCAACCGAACTGGCTTGTGGCTTGGAGTGAAGCGAACTTGTAAAGTGGGCGTGATCCACTTGCCAACCATTTACAAGACGTTGAGCATTCACAGCTCCAATCTGCATGGCTGTCAGGCACCTGGCATGTAAGTTGATGTTGGTGGCTCATTTTATTCCTCCACTATGGCAGAACAACACACCTGACTCATCATGGCTTAGAAGACAAAGCTCGGTAACCATCCACCCACCAAAGCAAGATTTTTGGCAACCCCCAAGATAGAAAAATCAGCTAGTGTTCTAAGATTGTGATAACTATAACTGACATTATTCAAATGTTTTGTAGTTCTCTTGGTCTTTTCAATGTAGCATTCAACGAAGTCTTGCTGGGGCCCGTTGTCCCCTGGGCCCGTCCGTTAACCCCGTGGGACCTGCGTCTGGGTCACGTCTCCCACCACTATCCGCAGGGCTGCCCAGCGACAGCCTGGATTTAACCAATATTCCACCAGATGTTCCATGGATATTTGCATAAATGGCCTGTAAACGGTTTCCAAATCTTGGAATAGTCCATGGATATTGGAATATACTAACAGCCATAGTGGTGATCAACAAAAACTATTTCCATGGATTCCACCAGGTACGTTCCTGAAATATTTGATTTTTGGAAAAAAAGATAAGATGAACAACCAGATTTTGGGGTGCCTTTTTGATTTTTTTTCAGACAAATCCATAGTTATGTTTGGAAAGCTTGGTGTTTAGCACCCGATTCAGGCTGATTTACCAACCAGCTTGATCGGATACAAAACAAACGAACGTCGTGAAGTGATTCAACCATCATTTCTGGCTGGGCTTGGGGATTTCACACATCAAAATATGGGGATACATCAGATTATCATAACCAACCATTTCTAATGGGAATACAAAGTTGGGGACATAAAACCAAGCGTTGGCATTTTGGGCGTGCTTGGTGCTGAATAGTGAAGTTGGGGAGTTTACCTTGGGGAAGTTGATTCACTTCAAGGTGGATCTGCCTCCCCTGGGTTTCCAAACCTTTGCAAAGTAAGTGTCCTTGGCCGCATCCAATCAGAAAGCCATCGTCCTCAGGACATGGAGACGCTGTCGGATCAATTGGGATTCCTTGTGAGGGAAACAAACGTGGGGAACCGGTGTTTGTTCTTACTTTCAAGACTATGTTCCTATAAAGAAATGTAGTTACCGTATGTATATGGTAAATTCATAATACTTGCCAACATTTAGAAGTCATTTAGCGCCCTCAAGAACCCCTCACGAGTAGGCTAACACAGCACATTTGCCTACATCTACAGTACCCCCAACAACAAACCATCAATATCAATGTACTGTATGTCAGTAATTATGCATAATCAAATTAAATATACCAGCACCATGTATTGTATCATCCCAGCATCATCATTCTCTCCGGTCGTTGCATTGTGTCTTCACTTGCCGAGAGGCCGAGAAGCAAATGCTGCAGGCCGATCCCGTTTTCAGATCGAGGCCTGCAACCTGCAGCGTTCTTGGGGAAGTTTCACGCTTGAAACCACGGTGTTTACCCCTGAACTCTCTAGGGGTTTGCTGTCTTTCAAATTGCAATGGGCCAACATCTGTAAGACACTTATAAGATCATACTCTGGGGGAATGAACTTACATTTATCAACAAACTATCAGTGTTGATGTGAAAACCAGGGTACGTATCAGGTCCAGCAATCGTACCACAAAATGGCACTGTTGATGTATGAATTAAACAGTCTCAATATGTACTGTGTAAGACATGGGTCATTAAATGTCCCCATTGAACATCACCCAACCATTAGGTATGTGGTCTATAATGGCTACTATAAGGTGATGTCCAATATTCCCAAAATGGGACAGTTACCAACCCCTGTAAGAAAACTATTGATAAACCACTGGATGTCAATGCGTTTAGGGGAACCTTATTTTTTGACAACATCATTACAAAACCAAAGGCTTTGACCATTGGAAAACTCCCTTGTTTGAATGGGATTTTTAAGATGGGCCAGCTGAATCCCCCCAATCTATAGGGCCAAGCCAATGATATCCTCATCAAATGGTTGGTTTTATACCTCTTTTAAACGTCAAACCCAATATGCATTATTCCGTCATTGAATCTCTGTTTTTCACGATGAAATCCAAAAGATCAAAGTTTGATAATTATGGTTTCCCTATCCTTGATGTTTGGATCACATGTGTTCATCATATACCATGGATTTGTCCCGAATTCTTCATGAGTTTTCCATGGCTTTCCACCACGCCTCTCCTCGGCGCACCCGCCGTACAGGTCTTCGGCGCCGCGGGTTGCCCTGCAGGGGATTCTTTGACCAGATATAGTAACCATGTGCTAAACCCACTAGCCTCCAGTAAACTAAGCGGAAAACCACTGAAAACCAATGGTTTCCCGGAAAATGATCGAAACCATGGTGGATTTTCAATAGCTATGTGAGTCTGTTCATCTTAAGAACCCCATTATATGGCCCCTATCGAACCATGCTTTGCCGGGGGATGGGATCAATACTGGGCTGGAGTCGGCTATAGATGGTTGCCAGCTGCGCAAAATGGGCGCCGGGGTGATCCCGAAAGACTTTTACGATGATATAATACTAAGTATATGCTATACCCCATAGGATCCATGAAGCTGCTATATATGGTACAGTAACATGGATCCCATCAATATTCCCCAAATGTTAGCATATATACCAGCACCATGGATCCTATGGGTACTATGATATACATTGATCTACTATGATATACTATGCATAATTTTGGGTGTTGAAAACCAAGCATGGGATATAAACCAGCAATAGAATACAGCAACATGGATCGATTTCAAGGAAAAATCATGGAACATCCACAGGAAACCTGGGTACATCGGAGTGTCGTTGGCAAATATATGGGAACATAGTTCAAGATAGTTCAAGATCAAAGGGGGGATTTGACCAGCCTTGGTCCAATGACCAACATCGCTCCTCGGAAATTACTACTAGTAACTGTCACAGAGTGCCCTTCTGGAATGAGTGTCAAACTAACATTGCTAGACCCATTTTTTCTTAGTTTAATCGACAATGCTGATAATTTCAATTGGAGGTGCTATCCAACTAGAGTTAACATCGAAATATGTTATCCACTATCATCCACCACTCATTCTAATCTATCCAGAATCCACACCGACATCGAAACATGTTAAAATATGAACGTTCTCCATTATCATTCACTATTATAATATATATATAGTATATATATATATATAATTATTTATATATATGTGTATCCACACTAATTACTGCACCCAGTCTCTTGTACATTCCTGGCACGGCGCACTTTCTCCCAGGCCTTCTGAAATTGAACGAAGCAGTTCTGCGACAGCCGCGTCTCATCGTCGAAGTGCGGATGCTCCACCGTCAGACGGCTCTGGGCGGATGATGGGCGATGAGTTGTCAGCGATTTCCATCTTGGGCCAGCGATTGCCAGCTTTAAGACGTTAATTTGCTAACCTTGAATTGCACACTTTTCATCACTTGTCCGTGATTGTCTGATTACTGTACTTTTCTCCATTAGATGTGCTAACACTTCACATTGGGAAACTATGACCAACAATGGCTAACAGTTAAGAAAACAAACAAGGATGAACGTTTCGATTGGTTCAGTATTGCCGGTTGGTAAATAGTATGTTTAAGGTTAAAACATGAGAGATCTAAAACGATGGAACACAACGAAAAACGCTTAACGGGGGAAGCGTCATGGGATAGCTAGGGATAGCTGTCATCCGAGCTGCCCATCCTGTTGACAGACCTATGGGTGGTATAAACGGGCCCAATAGCAGGATGATTAATATGAAAACGGAAAATATTTCATGATGATTAATATGGGGTTAGCCATAAAATATAGGAACCACATAAATATATTTATATATATATATATATGTAATATATATATATATATATATATATCACGAAATATTTTTGTGATGACCATCCATATGATTTTGACCATCCATATGGTGGTGAGCGACAGCAGCCTGTCCCGACAAAAAATCCCCTGCGTTTGGGTCCCCGGACGGATGGTAGGAATTGCTCTCGAAAGACCACCCCGCGATGCTGATCGCCTCAGTCGATTATGGTAGGAAGATGCGATGGATCAGATGGGAATCCACACAGTGGATATAATATGTATCATCATACATATATATATATATACATATCCATATATTATTGTATATCATATATATATATATATTTATTTATATATATATAAATAATATATATTATATACATAGTACATAATATGATATTATATATTGCATCATATACTATACATAATATATATGTATATTATATACACAAATCATTAGAAATCCCTATGGATTGACGACCATCCCCCGTATGTACTTATGATACAAGCCAACCAACTGTTGACCATGGCATCGGCCTGGCACAAAGTCGATAGTTTTTTGACCCATAACCACAAACAAATTTCCTGTAAAAGTGTAGTAATATATATAATATAATATATATATATACATAATTATATATATAAAGTAGATATGTTGTTTATGACCTGGTATGACATGTTTTGCTAAATCTACAGCTAATGATTATCGACATCCACCAAGCACCAAGTTTTCCCAACAGTTGGGGTAGAGCCTGTACCAATCAGGCAGTGAAACTAAAAGCCCCGTATATCCAACTCACCCATCCACACCACTGGCTCTCTATTTGAAGATTTTTGAAGCGTAAAATCATGAATATAGAACTATAATGAATTGGTAAATATATAACATTATATAACCATACTTAAATAATTATATGTTTATAGTTAATTAATTATAAACTTCAGTTACTGTAATTATATGGCAGTGTGTCAAAACCTTGTACCCCTGGTGAACATCAAAATAGCTGGTAAATGGATGGTCATTCCACTAAAAATGTATCTATAGGTATTGACTCATACCCATATGCTTATAGTTAATTATAAACATTCATTACTGTAATATGTGAATCAATGACACGGCCAACCAACCATCTGGGTTCCCGAGTCGCTGCAGTAATCGAAGGGAGCCGATGGAGAGATCTGCCATCATCGGGAGCCCGGCGATATGATGGATGGGCTCGTTTACAAATGGGGTATACCCTCTGGTAAACTAACATAGCTATGGAAAATCACCATTTTTAATGGGTAAATCCACTATAAATGGTCATTTTAATGGGATTTAATGGGATTTATGGTGGTTTAATGGGATCTAATGGGATTTACCCTCTGGTAATTTGTTACATAGCTATTGAAAATGGCCATAGAAATAGTGGATTTTCCCATGAAAAATGGTGGATATTTCCATTGCTATGTTAGTTTACCAGAGGGTACCCGCAAAGATGCCATTTAGTGGGAGAAACTGAGAAAATAAGCCATCAATTTGGGAGGGCTATCCCATGTTCAGACAAACCCATATATGTATATGGGTTTGTCTGAACATAGGATAGCGGTGTCTAGAGCAATCATACGTCACTAAATCACCCAAATCCAGACTCGCACGAACAGTTTTTTCGAAAAAAGAGGCTCCCAATTTAAAGTTGGTTCAACCCAGTTCTAACGGTCCTTGTCCTTTAGTGCCTCAAAGCGAGCCCTGTAAGGCGTTTCACTGGTACAGTACATGTCAAACATGCCAAAAACACTCACATAGATACAATGTTGGACTGTTGGGACATTATATATATATGATATATATATATATATGATATATATATATATGATATATATATATATATGATATATATATATATATGATATATATATATATATATATATATAATATATATATATATATATATATATA
>Ga0126342_10006841_pt1 | contig 20290 bp, 21 predicted proteins | sample Cyp1metagenome_FD_92528 | JGI IMG/M metagenome (GOLD analysis project Ga0126342, IMG submission 92528) | Coral microbial communities from Lord Howe Island, Old Settlement Bay, Australia - Cyphastrea 1 metagenome | ecosystem: Host-associated > Invertebrates > Cnidaria > Coral ...
CACTCACAATACGGCTAGGCAGCAGCTCTCACAGAAGTGAGACTGCCACCTGTGAAAGACTAAACATGAAAGAAAAATGCGAAAATCCACTGCTCACAGTTTCCAGACTGTGAAACCACAGTTTCAAAACTGTGATGGTTTAAAGGCAGTGTGTTTCTGGATTCAAATTCAAGTTTTCGGTGATTATACACAGGTCATTTGGGCTGGAATTGTTTAACATTCCACTTTGCCTTGCAATAAGGCAAGCATGACAAAGACCGCACATGCCCAAGAGAGGAAGACGAAAAGAATTCAAGCAGGTTTTGGGCAAGTGCTCGGTATCTGGAAGTCGTATGAAGTCCTTTGTTAAAAACACACTTGTGTATCAATCAACACCCCCACTCCACCGGCTCAAACTGCCCATCCCGAGTTGGAGAAGACAAGATACAGAATGTCAAGCAGAAGGTTGAACCAGAGCATGGAGAGGCATGACATTTGGTCATGAATTCAACCAGAAACTGGAAGGAGTGAAACTACCAAACAATCTTCCAAACTCAACTTTTGGGAGGGTTTATCCAATCCCTTGGGGATATATAAATACAACTTACCCACGTACCCCCATACACATAACATATTAACATATCATAGAAAAATCATAAAATAATATTATCCTCGCACATTCACCCCCGCTTTCAAGATTTCTGGTCTTGAAACAGTTTGGCACTGCCGTGGATGGGAATGGGGACTGGGTTAAATATAAATATATGTCTATATCTATATTTATCTTATCTTTGACGAAGGCAACGCCACAACAGCTGACCCAATGGCAGGCACAGTATGTCCAGTGGCAAGGCGTGGCATCTACTGTACCTAAAACATACAAAATTTACTGCTGTCATAATTTCTTCAACCAGTGGTTCAGGGACTTCATACAAATCATTTTGTTTAAACAGCGTGTAGTTTTCCTTCCAGTTTTCCTTTCGCCCACTTGGTGCTCTCTGCGCTGTTTCTTTATGTCTGTTCCCATCAATATTTCCGCAATCCCTCAAACACAAGTCCCGAGGTTTCCAAGTATCAAGATTGTTCCATAATCTTGTTATCTTCCTATATGGCATCCCATATTTACAGTAGTCAATATCTTTATACGGCAGTCCATCCATAGAAACTTGTTTTTTAAGTAGTCCTGTCTGAGGGTTTTCAATAAACCATACCGCTGGTTTAAAATACTCAATGGTTTCAATAGGTTTCATTACTATTTTATTTGCTTCATCAATTTTTCTTACGCCTGTTGTTTTCGCTATGCTGTATTCAATACATGGAGGTGACGCCCACACAAAATCAAAGTATCCTGATGGATATTGCCGATAATCCCAATCCAGTATATTACAATTAATATCGGCATTGTTCAAGTCCAATGACACAACTTCCCAATGAAGTTTTTTTGCCACCTTTCCCACACTACCAGTTCCACTAAATAACTCCAATAATTTCATAATAATATTTATATTAGAAATATTATTATCAAATTAACACATATGTATCACCATCCTTTGCAATCTTATAGAATTCCAATGTTTGTTCTTTGGGTTGTTTGATTTTTCCATCATTCAGCATTTTCAGATACTGACCTTGTTTGCTTTCATAACTTCCAGCAGGACGACCAATGCCCTTCTTTGTAAATGCTTCTTCAACTTTTGCCTTATCTTCATCAGCATCCACGGGTTTTACAGTCAATGCTGTTCCTATTTTCTTGTCAATTTCTTCAAGTTTTGCCAGAACAAGTTTCACCTGTTTAGCGTATTTGTTGAACTTATCCATCAGTTCCTTCATTTCAGTCTTACACTCATCACCACTTGACTCTTGACATTACTATATATTTGTTTATTTTGAAATTAATTTATGTAATTATTTATTTATGGGTTCGAGTTGATAGAAAAACTACTCTTTAAGTATGTTTGTTTCAATCCATTTCATTCATGGTGAAGTTTTAGGGTATAGTTCTTATTTTGGACTATTGTTTTGTTTGTTGCTGAGGGGTTTTGTTTTTTAGGATTGTTGGTTGTGTTTTCTATAAGGGGGCACTGGCGCACTTCGGTAATTAATCATGGTATAGATGGTTGTTAGGTTGTTATGATTTGTTGTGTATAAACTGTTGTAATTGTTAGACAGTTCTTAAATGGAGGCAAAAGTATAGGCGGGGGTATATGCATGCGAAGTGCGCTAGTGCCTAGGTCTAACTATATATATCATATATATATATCATATATAGTATATTAAGTGATGTCATCATCTATATTAACTATACCATCAGTTATCAACGTTCACGGACTTAAAAATCCATGGTGTCCAGGCGGCCTGCGAGAGATCGCCGCCCCGGAGCTTGGACCCCCAACTGCGCGAGATCGGCGCCTTGTCGGAGCGGAGGATGTAGAAGGCCGAAGCAGGACATGGCGGATGGAAAACCCAGGAAAACCCGGGGGATTTCAATGGAATTCATGTAGATTTAATGTGATTTCACCTAGAAAAACTGGGGATTGAGTGTAATTTGATATGGTTTGATGTGATCTGATATCATTTAACCAAGATAAACCAGGGATTTAATGTTATTTAATATGATTTTATCAATTGATAGCGGCTAATATGGGTGTCTCGGAGAATAGGGGTTTACCAGAAATGAATGGAAGTTTAACCAACAATAAATGATGGTAATAAGCAACTTGATATCTTTGGGATTTCAGATACATCCATTTGTTTATGATATCTGTTTGTTCATGCTATAGGGGGTCCCCCAAAAAGCTTGATTTTAGGTCCAATCTATATATATTCATCACACTTGGATTGGATTGGATTTTACTCAACTCTATCGTTTTAGAGGTTACGAAAATCCATCATCTTCTTTGCCGGCAAACTACGAATATTCATCGATATCGGCCATTTTTTGCTTGGCTACCCCCCTATGTTTGTTGTTTGCCTCTCCAGTGACTCTCCGGTATACAAACAAGTCGATATGGACACCCCTTGTTTCCATAGGCAAAGATCTATACATGGGGGATCTTCCATACATCCATATCTATGTTTTGTTTCTCTGTTACCTGCATGGATTGGGGTATGATGGACTGATGTTTTGTTGGTTTATGTCCGGTTGAATTTTTTGATATGTGAATGAGTGTGTGTTTGGTGATATATGGTGTCACGACTGAAATGTAAAAGAATGTATAGATATGTATAGATAACTTCATATTGGGATGGGTCAAAGCCTATTATCAGCATAAATCACCATATTTTGGCGAATAAACATCCATTAACCAGCTATTCTTGGGTACCATCCGGGTGCCAAGAGTTGTCACTCATAGCCTCATGGGTGTTCAAAACCTACCAACGTTTTGATCCATGGCCATATCCGTCATGATTTATAAGTCGGGTTATACATAGTTGCAGTGGTTATATTTTATAGAGGTTGGAATCCCATAGGATGAAGTATGAAGAATACCGATCCCATATGTTAAATCCCATAGTTGGAGTTATGGTTATATAGATGTGGTTAGTATTATTTTTTGATGGCTATTAACTGTTGTCAACATGTGTTAACCCCGAAGTATCGTATACCTATCGCTTTCCTCCTTGGTGCCGGGGGGGTTGAAGGATTAGAGACACCAAGGCTATGGCAAGCTTCAGGGCTCTCAGAGCGACAACGAGCAGAGATTCTTGGATGTAAGGCGGATGGTTGGGATAATAATGGGTTAATAAGCACATTCTGGGATGATAATATATATATATAACCCACAACAAAGTGGGTTTTAACCGGACGTGGGATAGTGGGATCACATTGGAATCAACTCATGTAGGAAAGCCCATAGAAAAGTACCTACTGGGGATGGTCGAAATTTATACCAACCATGAAAATGTTGATGACTTGGAGACGGTTTTTTTGTTGGGTTTACCACATTCTAGTTGATAGACTTGAGTTTGGAAGCGAAACTCGTTTCACGACCCTTAAATCAGCGGTTCGTTTTGAATATCTATATGTATACTGTATATATACCTCAATAGCACGTCCTACAGATGATGTTTTGGGGGGCCACATGCTAAACACATAAAGGAATGTGGTAGAGACTAGCCCAATCACAGGATAAAGTTTAGCCGGTTGGATGGTGGTTGCATGCAGACCGGAGAAACTACTGCTTCCATGGGCTCAGACATTGTCAGAGCCGAACAGATCCGAACAGGCTAAATTTCAGTCTCTTAATATTTCCTCGTTGAAAAGTCGCCATTCTGAAATCATCCTTTTCCTTTGACGGAAACCCAGTAGTTTTCCAAATCTATGAGAGTTTGCCAGAGGGTTTTTGTGAGGGACCCGCAAATGCACATCCGGTCGATAACAGAGGGATGATCGGTGCGCCACTTGCGATCCACTATATACAACCATATCTACATATCTACATATATTCTACATATCTACATATCTACTATCTACATATATTCTACATATTTGTTCTACATATCTACATATTTATTCTACATATATTCTACATATACTCTACATATACTCTACATATATTCTACATATATTCTACATATACTCTACATATACTCTACATATATTCTACATATATTCTACATATATTCTACATATATTCTACATATATTCTACATGTATTCTACATATCTAGTACACATACACATACATGAAAAAACATGTGTATAATAGATACACATACACATATACACATACACAGATACATATATACACATGCATATACATACAATCATATGCATATACATGCACACACATACACATCCACACAAACATACACATACTCATGAACAAGTACATACTCATTTACATATATACAAACAGACATACATAATAATTAATTATCAGATGACAAATGTAAAAATTGGTGTTATTGTATGTTGTGGTTTACATCTTCAGCGTCTGCTTGTATATGTAGTGGTTTGGGTTGGCGGTTTCCGGGGTCTTGAATATTGACGTGTTTTCCAATCAATGCGGAAAGTAGGTGATGATTTTTTGGAATGGTCAAATCGGTTCCCATGTTTTTCCCTGTGTTTTCCCGGTAAAGTAACGAGTTGTTTATCGTTGCTGCCCAACAAATAAATCGCGGTGCCAGGCAAACTCTTGCAGCAAAGCACCTTTGAGGTGCGCCAAGTCGTCGGGTTCAATCCAAGAACTCAATGGGCCATGTTCAATAGCTATGTTCAATGAAAAGAGGGTAACTAGTTTTCTATATATTATAATATTATATCTATATATATCTATAACATACTATAAGTGTGAGTATGAGAATAGTTGTATTAGTATCTACTAGCATAAGTATCAATATTAGCATACTTAGTACTAGCATAACTAGAACTATACTTATTTTAAACAACTATTGGTTTAGAAGTAACTATATATGCATAGTATAATTTCCATCAACCAACCGGGGTCCCCCAATCCCCCTGGACAAGATTGTGATAGTTGCAATATGTTGTGATGGGAAAAGAACTGGCCGTAACTAAACTAGTCTATAACATTTTACAAGGATATATATATATGTATATATAACTAGTATATGTTTATCTTGATATCAACTAGGATTTTGTTGATGGATGTATCGAACTAGATTGGTCATAGACCAACAAACATAAGAGGGCTTCCTGTGGGAGTTGTCATTTTGCCATATTTTTCCCACAAAAGCAATATATATATATATATATATATATATATCAACCTAGTACAACCAAAGCCTAACTTTTTGCAGGATAAAAATGAAAACCTCGTGTTTTCCAGGGTGCACTGCTAAAACATTGTGTTTCCAGGAAAAACATCGTGTTTTCCCAGGATGGCTCTATAAACGTTGTTTTCACATGATTTGGCACCACTTAAGCAGACAAGGTACAGAATTCAACCTATCATATCATAGTTATTTGATATCATCATCCCGTGAACTCAATAGATATATATGATGATGGCGATGCTATCCCCGCTGACAATACCTCGAATTCCACCATGTGGATCAGACAGTGCCCAGCATTGGCCATGAAAGGGATGGCCATTCAAGGATTTTTCTTGGATAAGATTTAGGATTCTGATGAAAGCTACACACTTGCTTTGATCATTGGACCCTAGTAGTTGTAGACAAATAGGGGTTTCCTAAAATGCGGGTCCCCCCAAATCTTCCAAAATTGGTCATTATCAATGGGAAAACCCAAAGTTTTGGGGTAGCCATATTTCATGAAAGCACCAAATTTGGGATAGGGATCCATGGCTTTCGCGGGGTTGGCGATATTTGGAGGCTTGGATCAATGGCGACCTGTCTAAGGCGGGATGGTGAATGGGGAACGTGAATCAACACATACCCTCTGGTAAACTAACATAACTATGGAACGTCATGATTTTTTATGTGCAAATTAACTATAAATGGCCATGTTCAATAGCTATGTTAAATTACCAGAGGGTATTTTTAGGAGAATCTGATGGTGAATCCCGTAGCCAAAGGATAGCAAAAGAAGTTTGTCCAGAACTCGTTGCTCTTTGCGAAGCACTTGGCCCCATAGTTGTCACCGCTGGTAATGATCAGGTCAGAACCAGCAATGTTATCCTTGGGTAATCAAACATGACTGCCTGGAAAATCACCGACAAAAATGGAGGTTTTTCTCGCTGGGAAATTTTTATCTATCAATGGGGGATTTCCAGGTGCCATATTTCCGATGGGTCAACCAGCTCAACCTTCAAGTCTTGATCAGGTATGTAGTTCATATCTTGTGGGACGGGTAGAGGAACCACAGATTGAACAGTGTTGAAGAGTTTTTCCAGGCTGTCTCTTTGGATGATTTGTAGTACTTTCCAGGTCAAAAGATTTATGATATTCATTGCTTGAGGCTGGAACATATTCATGGGCCCTGGTTGAAATAGAATGGCTAGCTCAAGCACCAAGCAGATGGGGACATCAACGATTTGTTGATCATGTTCTGATCGTTAAATCCCAAATGTTTACATAAATCCCAATATATTCCAATCATTCTATCCATGTCCATTGCTCAAACAACCATTTTTTGACGGTAAAACAGTAAAGAAAGAACAATTGGAGTGTGATTTAACCAATGTCAGAGAATGTGTAATATTTGTTGATAGTTTCTAATTTTTATCTCCCACATATTTTTGATCATGATGCCAAGAATTTGATGATACATAATTATATAAATCCCACAAATTTTACAATATTTCTATGATTTCTATGTCAAGCCATGTAATATGACAATCATTCCATATAAAATCATTCAAAATCCCAGCCAAAATAATCCTCCCACGGCTGCGCAGGGCTTCCCCGAAGGCGAAACTGGCGCAGAGTTCTTTGAGCGCATCGTGCAGGGGCTGCGAGACGCAGCACGCTTGGGGAAGGCCTGGGATTCATGGAGCAAAGCTAAGCCCTTCATAGATTTAGGATGATCTAGGGTTGTTTTGATTTGTTTTGGGGTTTCAATAGGGTCAGTTTAGGGTTAATTTAGCGTCGGTTTTAAGGTGAAATCCATGGATTCAACGGGAGATGTAACCGGCAAGATGATAAGAGTGGGGAACTGGCTTTACCAAGCAGGAACAACATATCAAGAAATATAGGTGAATTACACTCTATCCCCAGTTGACTGACAATTTCATGGGATTTAACAAAAAAAAACATGTTGAGTGTGTGCTTGTTTGCCTGTCAAACTAATATTATGATATATTATGGTGGTATTGATATAGGTGATAAATTATTGTTGATTGATTTCAGCGGGTATGCTATATAGGAGCAATTAAATTAGCCCCATGAATTAGGAATCCGGTTCTCAACCAACCAGGATTAAATGGAACAACAGAGGGTTTTGATTAAACACTTTTCACACGGATATTTTTTACCAATGGACCAATAGTTTATAGTGTTTTGTCTAGCATATTCGGATATATTTGGAAACAATAATACGGAAACCTTAAAATGGCAAATTCCGATAGCAAAGTTATATATAACTGTTCATCATATTTTGGTTGGTCAATTGGTCGAATTTGGGATTCAACCAATCAAACTTTGAGAACTTTAACCGCCCTAATTGGAGGATATGACCTTGCACCGTAGCGAAACAACTCTGGCATATTCTTGCATCATGTTTTCCACGGAATGTAGCTTCTGTGGATTACACCACCAGATCGTTGACTTTGAAGCCCTTAAAATTGGTGATTTGACCTACATTTTCGGCCAAAATAAGGGCTGTTCACATGTCGATGACATTTGGGATGTTGCATTCGGCAATAATTTATTTCCTCAAAAACAAGTCTGCCTGGTGGACCAGGCCGTGGTCGTGGTTGCCCATGGTGGTCTGCCACTTGGCAGAGTTTTCCAGATGGGGATTTGAACATTTGAACCATCTAGAATGGGGTCATTATGGGTAGTATTCTCGGTATTTCATAGGTAATATACCCAGCATGATGATGTGGTTGCTGGTTTCATACTGTTCATCTTCAACTACTATATGGGTATGGGTCAAGCCATTTTTCAGACCCAGGAGACCGAGTTTCGTCTGTTCTTAACAATCGAATTATTGGGGTAAGTACCCAATTTTGATCCATAACATTTTTGGGTGATCATAAAGATGTTTCAAGCGGGGTAAGCTGATATTTCTTCAAGAGTCCATGGCTATGTGGGACTGGTATTTGAATTCATGCACTTGATTGATTTCTTTAATTTGTTTAAGTTTAAACTACCAACCAGGGATTGATTTAGGTGCCGCGGATTGGGTGGACTGGCCGGTTGTCGGGTCACAGACTGTGGCGTCCTGCAGGCAAGAAATGGGTGGTTTCATAAAATGGGGGTACTCCAGATCATCCACGTCATTAGACAATTTTAGTTTTGAAAACCCATGGTGACTTGGGTCAGCGGCAAACATGGATCTCCAATCCACCTTGAATGAGAATTACAAGCAACAAACGTGGGTTATTTTATCACGCAGGTTTGTATCATGACGTATTCAACGAAAGAACAAACTTATTGCTGGTCTTTCAAAGGTTAGCTACATTTTACTGATTGGATTAAGGCCATACAATTTGATAAAGTTGTTAAATGCTGGCAAGGGATCAACAAACCGCCATGCAAGACATCGCCATTGATGGGGGCCGTGAGGGAAACCCCCCAAAAAGATGCCGAAAAGTATGCAACCAGGGTTGACTGGTTGGTGGTTTGGAACATTTTTTATGTTCCATAATATATGGGATAATCCTTCCCATTGACTGATATTTTTCAGAGGGGTTGAAACCACCAACCAGTTACTGATTCGTGTATATCTCCTGAACATGAATGCCTCTGAATTCAGCATGGTTTCCCGTAGATTCTCCCTGGCAAAAACTTCTGTTCTTAAGATAGGTTGCTGGTTGATTGTTGCCCTTAAGATAGGGATATAAATGATTAATAACGCCTACTATTAATCACATCCCCTGAAAATATTACCAGTACGGCTGGTTACCTTCTGGCTATTTAACGTAGCTATGGAAAATCATCTATAAATGGGCAATGTTCATCCATATTCCAAAACTGACTCTTAGAATCATCCAAAAAACACTGGTTTCCTGTAGATTTTCGCTTATATAAATGGTCCATATTCATATATATTCATAGAGTAAGGATATTCATATATATTCAAATGGATTATAACACTATTTTCCCTATATATTCATGGTATTTTATGGATATAGTCATCCCACCAATCCCCAAAATCGGTGCTCTCCTTCTGTCCGACCAGGATCCGTTGGTCCGCCGCACAGATGGCCAGCTCGCACGAGGAAGCCAAGCGATTGGTGAAGTCGCCGTGCCATGACGTGGATGATTTGGATTAACTACTTATTTCAATTATGGCTGGGGTTATTACCCACTTACTAAGTGGGATTCCATTTATGGCTGGGGTTATTACCCAATCATGATTCGTGGGAAGAGCCACAAGTACAATAATTATATCGAAAACACGTCCGTTTTCTGGGTCCATTTTTCACTCTTCAGTGGCCCTAGACCCACTGCGACCTCGGCTCCGAGGATCGTGAACTGTTGCTGCTCAACTTTGGTCTATGACCATGACTGCAGCGGATGTGGACGGAGATGCCAAGTCATGTTGAGATGCCAAAAATCACCACTTTTTGGAAGAACACATACATTTAGACATACGCATATCATAGATAGGCAAAATGGTTTCATCAATTTATATACATAATATATATATATATGCACATGTATCTGTGGAAAATTGGAGAGTACAATTTCTTATGTGGAAGCCAAAGAGCTCAAAGTTTGGGCTGGCATTTCCGACGTAGCATGGACCATGTTTTAATGAAGCAAAAAGCCCAAAGTTTGTGAAAAGGCGTGAGCTTTCCAATTACTTGTATCTGTAGACATGAAGGGTTTTGCAACATTGGTGGATCTTTGTTTGTAATTGTACAGCATCCACAAACCCAGACAATCGAAAGGAAAAAACTGCGATGATTTGTTGCAGCCTGTGGCTCTGCTGCTTTCAGCTCGGTTGTTCAAGCCTAGTTTAAGCACCATCATGTAAATCCAGATATTCTGGTTCGGAACTACTACATAGCACCCACAAAAAATGGATGGTTCAGTGTCATGGTAGGAATGATCAGACATGTGTGAGTCCAGAACGGTTCCCCGTTTGAGATCAACATACCCTGGCTACATGTACTGGATTGGAACTGCAGGTCAAAGAATTCCTTCAAATTTCAAAACGAAACCATGTTCCATCAATGTATAGCCATAGCCTATATAATATATAATATTATATATATAATTATATATATATATGTGTGTGTGACCTTATGTGTATTTTTGCCATCATTGTTCATCCATTTTTCACGGCCAAAATCGGTCGCTTTCTCTTCCTGTCAGTGGGCTGAAAGGACCTGGACCTGTTTACGGCCGAAGAGTGGTTCGTGGACCTGCAAAAAGCAGGAGGAGCCCTGAAATCTACGGAAAGGGCCCAGAAATGGGACTTAAACTTGAAAAAATAAACTCAGGTGCTATCCCCAACAGCTTGAAAGCTTCTGCGTATTTGCCATGCCATAAAAAGTGCTTATGCCATAAAAATTAAGCGCTTATGCCATAAAATTTACGTGCTTATGCCATCAAAAACATCGGAATCCTTTGGAATTTCACAAAGCATCTGCACCAGAACCCTCCGGAACCTCACAAGGTATCTGCACCGGAACACTCCGGAACCTCACCAAGCATCTTCTCCGCCAAAACCCTCCAGAACCCCACAAGGTCGAAACCCTCCGGAACCTCACCACGCATCTTCACCTAGACCCTCCGGAACATCATCAGGTAGGTGCACCGGAAACTTACGGAACCTCACAAGGTACCTGCACCAAAACCCTCTAGAACCTAACCACGTATCCTCCGGAACTTCACAAGGTACCTGCACCGGAAACTTCCGGAACCTCACAAGGTATCTGCACCGGCACCCTCCGGAACCACACAGAACCCTCTGGAGCCTCGGCAGGTATCTTCACCGGAACCCTCCAGAACCTCACGAGGTATCTGCACCAGAAACCCTCCAGAACCTTGTCCGGAACCTGGTGTTGAAGCTGCACCGGATCGCACCGGAGCTAATCTGGGCTAAAGACCCCATAGCAAAGTTTTGTTGTTGGGGAAAAAACAAGAGGCTGCGTGTTTGCCGACAATAAAAGCATGCAGGTGAGGAACATTCTCTTGTTTTGCGCCGGAAAGCGACCAAAAAAAGGATTGCTTCTTTCTATTATAAGTTTCATCGGTTTTGCGAGCATATCTTTTTCCGAATGCAGAGAATATACAGAAATAAACTCAGGTGCTATTCCCAACAGCTTGAAAGCTTCTGCGTTTCTGCCATAAAAAAGTGCTTATGCCATAAAAAATGAAGCGCTTATGCCACAAAAATTCCGTGCTTACGCCATAAAAAACATCGGCTCACCATCTTCTCCGCCAAAACCCTCCAGAACCCCATAAGGTCTGAACCCTCCGGAACCTCCCAACGCATCTTCACCTAGTAGACCCTCCGGAACCTCATCCCTCTAGAACCTAACCAAGTATCTGCACCATAACCCTCCGATACCTCACAAGGTACCTGCACCGGAAACTTCCGGAACCTCACAAGGTATCTGCACCGGAACCCTCCGGAACCTCACAAGGCATCTCTCCGGAACCGCACAGAACCCTCCGGAGCTTCATTAGGTATCTTCACCGGAACCCTCCGCAACCTCACGAGGCATCTGCACGGGAATCCTCCGGAACCTCACGAGTTATCTGCACCAGAACCCTCCGGACCTTGTCCGGAACCTGGTGTTGAAGCTGCACCGGATCGCACCGGAGCTAATCTGGGCTAAAGACCCCATAGCAAAGTTTTGTTGTTGGGGAAAAACATGGTTTCACTTGATGGGATAATCATGGGATATGAGGGGATGAATTGCGGATAGGCATTTCCCCCATCGGTGGAAAAATTGATGATCGCCGTTTCCTAAATGACAATCAGACATGTTTTTCCGTCTCGCAGAAGTCGCCGGAGTTTGGGATTTTGGAGCATAATCGCGCTGCACTCCTGGGCAAGAGTCGGTGTATGTCGGGTGCCATGGAAGTAGATAGCTCGAACATGCTCGAACCATGGTAAGATTTTTGCAAATGATTCCAGATATGTGACAAATATTGAAAAATCATCATCTCTCCTGTGCTCCGCAGTTCCACTTCAGGATTGAAGGCCAAGGATGATACCGGCTGAGGGTGGTGTCCCGTTGGGGCTCCGCAGCCACGTACATGGCTAAAGTTGGCTCTGTTGTCCCAGAAAAGTAGAACATAGTAGAACCACACATTTGGTACGTTGAGTAATTAGAGACTCATCCAATGTTTGAGGTCAATCATTTTAAGCAGACGGTAAAGTGCAATACAGTGCAGTGTATGATGTCGGCATGCACCCAACGCAAGGGTAGGACATCGAATGCATTCTGGAAGGTGTTAGATGTTCATCGCAATGTTTGAAAGTTCGAACCATATTTTCCGGTTTACTGAAACCACCAAGAAACGATCATTTGATACTGTTGGTGGACAAAACCACCCAATTTACTATGTTTGCAGAGGGCAATCTCAAGGTTTCTTCCGCGGAACTTGATGGACCGTCTATCAGCAGTTTTTTTTGATTTGGCCAAGTCTCTCCAAGAATCGGTTCAAGGGAAAAATTGAAGAAAAGATGCAGCATCTGATATAATATGTGTATATATATATATATTGTGGTGGTGTAAAACTTAGTGGAGACCTCAATATTGAGCAACCGACCCACTTGTAACTTCTATTAACCAACCATTCATAGTGATGGAGAATGGTTTCCCTTGAAACGGCCAGTGATAGCGACGAGAGCCACCAGTCACCCAAGGTGACAGACACGCGGTGGTTGCAGCAAAAGATTATGGTTGCTAGGGGGAAATGCCTGGAAAATTATTCCAGAATTCCAAAATTTGGTTATATAGTCTATGCTTATCTATATGTTCATTTCTTAGGTTTGGACTGGTTTGGGAAATTTGGGAATTGTAGTCATATAATATATTTGCATATATCATATATTTGCCTTGTTGGACCCATTTTGGCTGGAAATGCTGGTTCAAGGACAAGGATGCAAAATGTCAGAGACAACTGGTTTCTTCAAGGCCCCTAGTTCGATCCATTTATCATTTTAAGCGGGTCAGACTTGAGGGTAACATGATGTACAAGTAGCTTACAATAATATAGATGTTACGTACCTAGTCCTAGCCAAGGTATTGCCAATAGGTACTCGCAAGTGTCCATTTTGACATTGCACACTCTCAAACCAGTGGGTATTGTTCTTCTGAAATGGATTCATTGATAGGTTGAATGCGAAATTAACTGGCATAGTCAATTTAGAGACATCATCCAAGCTGGCATTACCAGCCACAACCTTCTAAGATCTCTTCTCAGGCTTCAGTGTGTTTTGCAGCAAAGGCATCACTTGCAAGTTTCTGTTTTTTTTAAGATCCCAATCAGATTATTGCCTTCAACCCCCATTTATTCTTGCTTAAATCCCACTGAATATCGAGGCAACGGAACACTGCCCATGGCATATGGCGTTGGAGCCCCCAGTACTTGGGAATGGTCACCAACACAAAATGTGGTTTTTAAACGACACAAAATGATGGGGATGGAGATTGGGGATGGTCACCAACTTACGATAGTTATTATATGTTATTATGATTTTGATCTGTCTGAAAATGGTTTGTATACTCCCAATTTATTGCCATTGTAACAGGGAACATGATCATGTATGTCGTCCGGCATATGATATATGTGAACTAGTTCAAGCTATCTTGTAGCCAACACATGTCTGACAATATGTTTCATTTTTTTGGCGGAAATGCCAAGATCATCGCCAATACTATCCCTCGTATAGGTATGTCTGGAAATAGGGAATCCGAAAAGGGGATAGTTGATGATAATTTTCCCCATTGAATGGTCATGCCACTATTCATTGGTGAAATCCCTATTTCTGATGGTTGAATCTATATATATATATATATGTTTGATATTTAAGTCATTATTGCTCATGGCGAAGTCCCTATTTTGCTTGGTTTGTCATATCCCCTTCAATCAGTGAATCATCCCATGATCATCCCATCACCACCTGAGCCCCAGATCTTCGGGCCTCAAAATTCCTGGCTGCAGAGCTCCCAAGCCCAGTCGGTATGGATCCCAAGATCCACAGATCAAGGGATTAAAGGATGAACGAACTGAAGAGTAGAACTGAAACCCTATGTTTCTGGTTGGTGGTTTGGAACCATGGAATTTTATGTTTCCATATATTGGGAATAACATGGAATCATATTTTTCAGAGGGGGTGGAACCACCAACCAGGTGTTCTTGTCGCTATACATCAATGGGCTTCAACGAGATTTCACCATCAATGGGGATATCATGTGATATAATAGGGATATACTTACTGAAACCAATAATACCCTCGTGTGTCCTCAAACATGGCTGACAATAGACAATCCTCGAACTAAACGGAGGTTTCTTGCTGGGAGAATCCTCGAAGTAAATGGTGGATTTTCAATTGATTACCGGAGGGGAAATGGGATTCAACGAGATTAATATACCACCTAAAGGAAATGGATTCTCTGCAGGGTATGTCATATGTGGAACGTGGAAATACATGGACATTTTAGCAATGGGCATCATGCCCGGCTGGAGATGAAATTATTTGCTGAGTAGGACATAGATTGGCCATGTCTAACCAAATAAAAACCATCAAAAAATTGCATGAAAAAGTTGGAAGCAAAAATCAATGGATTTTCTATCTACTTGGACCTTGCAAGTGTAAGAGGTTGAACTCTGCGGCAGTCTGTCCAAAAACACGGCACTCCGAAAGCCTGTGGAGTTTCACCTGATTTCACTATTTTTTCCCATGGATTTTTGACATGTGATGATCCCCTGGTGGTGGCACTGGTGGTCTAGTCCCCGGGCCCAGGCTGCAGGGCGTTTGAACATCGCTCCCAGCACTTTGGCCTTGAAATGGGCCGAGTACAAAGGCGCCAGCTCTTCACCAGCTATGAGTATGCTTGGTGACATCCTTACTACAACCTTATTATAACTTCACTATGGCCAACTATAGCCTATATCCTTGCTATACTGTATCCTTTCTCCTTGGTGGTTTCACATGTTTACCTGTTTGTTAGACCATACAAAAGTGATGATTAGGTTGAGATGACTGCAGAATATATTATGGGCTTGGGTCAATCATTGTTTATGACACTTAGGGGACCCTAATTTTGACTCATACCCACATTGGGAGTTCATTGAAATAAGTGACCCCAATATACATCTTGAAACATGATGCTGTTTAATTGGAACAACAATTGGTATGGGGTCCCCCATTTTAAAAAGCCTGGATTTAGCAAAAGATTGGGGAAATACCAGCTCCATTTCCAAAGACAGACGGGTGCTTTTGGAGGCTGTGAGAACTATATTGTCAAGGAGATTCACCCAGGGTTTTTATCATGGGATTTGAAAAGGGTCATGTTCAATAGACATTTTAAACCTAGATAAAGAATGTCCGTCTCCAAACCCACATGGTTTGGAGGCTTCCATCTGCTTTAAAAACACTGTCCCTAAATGTCCCTGAATGCGTTCCTTCAAAGGGTTCTTTCAATCTCCTCAGTTTTCCTTCAAATCACATGGGACTCAAGATCTTGTGTCCAGAAACTGTTTGGGTGCTTTTTTTTTGTGTATCAACATGTATCAATACTAAATTTCTCCGCCCGGGACGATTTTCCTATAGCTCCTTTGTGTTTCGCTCTTTTTTGCTCGTCAAAAGCACCAGAAAAAGCCGGTTTTTTTTTTGCGCATCTCGAAATTCCCGTGCAGCTGCAGCAATCCGTGCAGGTTTCTTGGCCTTAGTTCCAGATTTACAAGATCTCTTTGCGCCTGGACCTTGCCAGATCGATTTGGGGCCTTGGGGCCTTGGGGCCTTGGGGTGCCAGATTCGACCACTTTTTTAGCCACGGCTGATTGCGGTTTCAATCTCAAGGTAAAACATGGTAAAACATGGTAAAACGGAATACATGAACATATCATCAGCAACTATGAGTCTATCAGTAACCTTGCGCAACCATAGCGGTGTTATAGCTGATCCGTGATGGATTTTTACAGAACTGAGTGCGCGGTACCACTTGGCAAAATGTTCATCCAAGTATGATCCAGATCACGTTTTGACATTTGGACCCAACCATATGCAACCCTGTCAGTTTTTTTTGTTTAGGGTCAGTTGTTTGACCTTTCATGTTGATACCATAGAGCTTTGGGATCATTCGTATATGCGATGATGCCCAGTGACGTCTTCAGGGGTTGAATCCTGTCATGAGTTCTTGGCATTCTGACTTCTGATACGATTATATAACCATGATTAAACCATATTAAACCAGTGTCTCAACAAAACCACCAAATGACTCAAGGGGCTTCAACCAACCCCCCATTTTGGTGACTCCCCAAATGACAAAGGTTGACTCAAGGGGCTTTATATATTACGTAGCAACCATTATTAGAGGATATTAGAGGCTTGTTGATCATCAACACCCCATATTGCCCAAACATCTTTGGATGATTGGATGTTTGTTAATCACCCACCACACGTCCACTGTATCTGAATCAACTGGCATTTTGCCGCGAACTGGCCACCCTTTTTTTGGGGTCGTTTCTTTCAGGTCGGAAGTTCCTGTGGAACATCGCAGTTTCATGCGCCTGTGCGCCGTGTTGACGGAGTGGTGTTCCTGGCATGGGCTGTTCACTGGGTTTTTGACTTGCTTTGACCCCATTCCTATGTGCAATCATCTTGGGTAATCCATGGTAATCCCTTCCCTTAAATTGATATTAGATACCCCCAGAAACCATAGTTTAGTATTGATGTATTGGATGTGTTCTTTTTAGATGCCCACAGGGAGATTTTGTATTGGGTGGCGGGATTGGTTCGCCTATTTTGACTTGGAATAAACACTAGTAAAGAATACTGGTCATAATGTACATTTAAAAAAACTGCTGTGGTATATGAACAGTATATGAAATTATATAAATACAATTACACTTGTACTGATATATATATATATATAGCAGCTATGGGCAACGTGGAAAAAAATCTTCGTCCTCAGAGGTATCGGGCAGCACCCTCGGTTGAGGCGGCGCAGATATCTTCCGGAAACGACGTGAGCCCAATAAAAAATGGAGCCCTGTTGATGGTTCATGTAGGGGGATATGTGCTTAATATATGTTAATACAATATATAGTTTGAAATATTCAGTATATCTGTTGATTTGTGAGTAATTGTGGTTTCCAGGGATATATCATGATATATCCACAGATTTTTCATAAGTGCTTTATTGGCCACACTGGGGATTCTTACTATAACCAACCAGTGGGATGGGATGGGATCTCAGAGAAGTAAGGCCTTGTCGGCTTTACGGCTGTTGATTTATTTGGAGGCATACTAGGAGACTGGTAAAAACACCATAGTTCCAAGAAGTGTTCCTTAAATCAATCCCAAATGCTCCATGTATACCTGGAAGCCTGAGAGCCTGCAAAATTTCTGCTCTTTCAGAAATTTCTGCTGTTTCAACCAAACGACCATCTTTTTTGACTGCGGGCGTTTCTTGTGTTTTAGCCATTTTGGCTGATTTGGAGCCAGGTGCAAAGCCTGGGAGGTACAATGAGATTCTAGAAACATATGAAATACCTTTGTTAAGATAGAATCCACACATTATGAGTAGTTTATACCAGCCTGGCACCAGTGAAACCTAGAGCTCATGGCCTTTGGGCTTCTTGGCCTTGGCTGGCTGAGTGGGACTGGCATGTTTAGAGCAGCCGCTCACTTCCAAGTGTGGCAATCAAGATCTGACAGTTGGATTTCAATACCATTCACGATTTCTAGAGCTTTTTGATTTCAAGTTCCGTTAAGGGAAGAATCCATCGTCTCACAAGATGGCTGCTGAATCTTCTGAGGGTGCTTTGGCAAAAGCATGGGAGGCGGATCTGTCTCTGAGGCAGCGGGCCCGTGAGACCGGTAAGTTGACTGCTTGGAGGAACACCAAGCTCATCGGCCTCGCCAGCTGTGATGCCATGAAGTACAACGTGGCAGCTTTGGAGATTCTTGCCCGCCACTGGACGGCCATGACAGATTTGCCCAAAGCCGTGCCCATTGCATTGATCCGATCAGAGGTTAGGTACACTTCAAAACCGGGTTGATTAAAAACCACTTACCAGTCCGTCTAAAGATATACGTACAATTGGCAGGAGTATTTGGTAATTCCCATTCCAAGTTGTTGCCATTGGTTTGATTGTTGAGGAACACCTCTTAAATTAAGAGCACCACATGAAATGGACATAACGAACTTTTTTCTCCTTGAAGGTGGTTACGTTCCTCAAGCTCGTTGTTGCGGAGGAAGTTCCAGCCAATACTTCGGTTGATAGCTGGGGACTCAAGAGGCTTTTCTCCCATGGTCTCCGGCGTTGGCTTTCTGGAGCTGCTGCCCCGAGGGACCCTCTGTCTTAATAAAACAATCCTAGTATTTGTAACATATTTCAACATAGACTTTAGATATGATGGTATGTTGCTCCCATTGTTTTTCTTGATAAATTTGGGGTGGGTTCTTATGCCAAAACGATTGTTAATCAAACTGCTTCTCCCAGGATCCTGCTTTGCAGGGCTTCTGGGACATTCTTGACTTCGCTTGGGGAGATCCACAACAATATCCTGATGTGGCCGTGATTGACAGCGGGTCGACTGACTCTTTGGATGCCCATGTCGGCCGTGGGGGTGATGGTGGGGATGATCCTAGCGATGGAGCTGCACCTGCTGTGCCAGCTTCTGACCCAGCATCTGGGGCGCCCAGCAATGATGTTGAGACTGTGGAGCCCGAGCCTGCCAGAGAGTATCTCATTCCGTTCGTTCCTGACTACATGGTCACTGACAGCCAGCCAGTGTCTGTCAACCCAACGGACTCTGAAGCTGAGACTACACCATTGAAGCCACCTGCGCCTTCCAAGACTGATCCCTATGCCTATGAGGTTCCTGCTGCAAGCACAGGCGCCTCTGGTTCTATGGATGCAGCAGTCAAGGATGCCCAGCAGCAACTCCTGCTTGCTCAGATCCGGTTGGCCAGGTGAGGGTGGAGAAAAATAAGAAAAAACTATAGACGAAACAGTGCGTTTTTTCCTTTGTTTTGATTGGTTGGCAGAATAATCCCATAGCTATGCTCCCCTGAAGGGCTTTGGCTCTGCAGAGTCGTGCAGGCTCAGGACCCAAGTTCGACAAAACACGTCATGTAACATGTTTGTTTACTTTTTCCTTCTAAACCAAGAAACCGTTTCCTTCTACTTTATTTTTTGGGTGCCAGTGACACTTACTTTCCCTTACATAGGATCGGTGATGGACAACCTCAACACCTTGCCCATGACTGTGGAGGAACCAAGTTCCAAGGCTATGTGCATTCATGGGGACGTCGTCAATTTGGACACCCAGGAGATGGCTGACACCAGTGCTTCCGGTTTGCCGCCTGCTGCATCCAGCCTGGATGCACCCATGGAGACCAAGGAGGTGGAGACCAAGAAGGTGGAGCCCCCTGTCGAGACCGACAAGACCCTGCATCCGCCCATGGAGACCAAGAAGGTGGAGCCCCCTGTGGAGACCGACAAGACCCTGCATCCGCCCATGGAGACCAAGAAGGTGGAGCCCCCTGTGGAGACCGACAAGACCCTGCATCCGCCCATGG
>Ga0126342_10006842_pt1 | contig 20289 bp, 25 predicted proteins | sample Cyp1metagenome_FD_92528 | JGI IMG/M metagenome (GOLD analysis project Ga0126342, IMG submission 92528) | Coral microbial communities from Lord Howe Island, Old Settlement Bay, Australia - Cyphastrea 1 metagenome | ecosystem: Host-associated > Invertebrates > Cnidaria > Coral ...
ACCTTCGGATTGAAGGTAAGTCGCCCAGGCTTCTGTCGCATATTCCCCTGCAGGATCGAGGTATATCAATTTGCATGGTCCTGCCCACTGTGTCCATGCGGTTTCAAGGGCATGCACTTGTTCCTCAAAACTCCGCCCACTATGAACCCCAACATGAAACAAGGTTGCCTCATCAATGAAATGCATAAAATGATATACCTTGCCCTGAGCACTTGTCCAATATTCTAACGCAACCCTGCCCATTCCGATGAGTTGTTTCAACTTTAGGGATTTTTGGATACAAAAATAGAATCTCCAAATTCTCAAGTTAATCATCCTTGACAGGGGCAATGTGCAAGATGCCAACCTCGCGAAAACAAAGCTGCTGGCACAGTTTGCTTATTTTTCTAGCGATTGGTCCCCGACAGATTCCCTGAGCCTATTCAGGCTCCACTGACTTTCGCATGCTGCGGTAGGCATGCATGCTTCACCCCAAAACACGGGTTGAATGTTTTCACTGAACCACCTTATCAAACATGTATCCCAAAGGCTCAGCTTACACGGGCTCTCTTGGATGGTCTCCCCTCCGCAGCCTCTGTCTCTTGCAGGGCCCCTCGTTGAACATCAGTAAGGGAATTAAACCAATTCCAAGCCCAAGTCTGTACCCCAAGAACAGCAGCATCCTTGGTTCGACGTGTGCCTCGACGTGTCGAAGGTTCTCCTTCCTGATGGAAACAGAGAGCCTTTGATTTTCTCCCTTGGTAGACGAAATTCTCAGGCAAGTAGCACTGGACAAAGGCTGAGCCATTCACGGGATTCCCAAAGTATGGTTTCGTGCCTGGTGGCCATGAGCCACTTGGACGGCCACGTGGTGTGTGACAAGCATGAGCACCAAGCAAATCCCCACGTTCGTCACGTTCCTCATTGCATTTTCGTGCGGACAGGGTCAAGGGCAGCTAAGAATGCATAAGGATTGTGGCTGTATGCCTGTAGAATACTGGGTTCCTATATGTCCTATCTAATTTGTTTGAACTCAACAGTGCAAATGCGTCATCCCCCCCATCAGACAAAGTACTTTAGGTTCTTCTCTTTCAGCAACCTCCTGGGGGGCAGCTTCGTCTTTGTCCCCCACAACTACTGCCAGGTCCTGGTCCTTGTGCTCGGGTGGGGCAGGTGGGTCGATCTCACCTTCATCCTTGTCGTCCTCCCCGTTCATGAACTTCACCGTGTCGTCGATGGCCTCCTCGTCCGTTTCTCCCTCCAGGTGATCAAAGTCCTGAAGGTTCTCGTCGTCCTGTCAGGGTCAGCAATGCTGCTGGGAGATCTTAGATCTTTAAGATTGTAATTATATTTAACAACAACATCTCGGAGTCTTAGGAAAAAACTCAACTATGTTATACATGAATGTGATGGTTTGAAGCTATATATGTTGCTAGGTTCCTCATCGTCACCTTCTTTGTTGCCTGCAGCTTTTCTCTTGCGAGGTGGTCTGTCACGAATTTGGTCAAGAACCGACTGGACGTACTGATCGTCATACCCCAGCGTCTTCAAAAAGAGCTCTACCCTGAGTTTGTGGGTGAGGTTCCCTGCTTTCTTCATCTTCATGCGAGCGCAAAGACTGCGCAACACCCCTGCACCAATTTGCAAAATCAAATGTTCTGCAACAAAATTGGCCAAGGGCAGGTAATCTCCTTTAGCTCGGAAAGCCAAAGTCCCAGTCCCAGGCGCAACCACGGGTTCTGCTGGGGCCATCTCAAAGTCCTCCAAAGATTTCACGATTTTCTCCTGCGTGGGCAAGCAAAGGTTGTAGGTCTCAGGCGCATCGGAAGAAGCAGGGGTCACACCAATGGTCAAGACTGTGAAAGGTCCTGCACGAAGAACCAACTCCGGATGATTGGTGTTGCCCCCATTTGAGCTGATCTCCCTGATGAAGGCATGTTCTCCCACCACCTTGCTCAGCCACAAGTCGTGGTATGCATTCACGGTGGCATCCCTTCGTTCTTCGACAGTCCCTTTGCTTTGCTCGAAAACCTTCTGCAAACACTTGAGTAAACCAAGTCTTTGACAAAGAATATGAGGCTTGGTCAACGAAGGAGCCTTGCACTTCGTGAGTCCAGTAGTTGGTATGCCTAGTGCTCGATCTGACAAACGCAGAGCTGAAAGGACTGAAGTTTGAATTTCCTTTCTTGGAATAGGGGTTGCCCAATCGGAATCTTGGACATCAACCTGCTTGCATCCACTCGACCTAGTGGATGCAGACTTCATTGCCACACAGTGGAAAGAAGAACTTTGTTGCCGTTCTTTCTTGCTATGCCTGCGACAGGCATCTCTCATGTCGTTGAAGGCGAGTTCTGAATGCAATGATGACAGCAAGGAATCAGTAGCACCGGCAGTCTCATCTTCAGTGTCCGAGGTGATGCCCATGACAGCCCGAATGGTATCCATAAAGGGTTTGGCATCGGGATCTCCAGCTGCCAAAACAGGAAAGCGAAAGTTGAAGTGCCTTACAGAACGTGGAAGGTACCCAAAAACAAGATGTTTGTTTCTTGGACCACAAACAAATCAAAGTACATATGTGTGTTTCAAGGGTCAAAAATGAAAGGTGAATTCTTGCCTGAAAGTTGCTCAGCTTTTGTCATTACATCCCGGTACACCTGCCAGCGTGTGTGGCTCAGCAGTTTCCATAGCTGATCCTTCGGGTCCTGGTGGTCCACCACCGAAATCACAAAGCACCATTCGGCTTCCATATACTCCAGCAGGCCAGGCATCAGACTCTGGTCAAACCCACATGCAACCTTCCAAGGAAGTGAGACGTGAGTAACATCAAGGTCACAGAGCGCTCCAAGAACTGACAAGAGAAGAGACGCATGAACTCCCAGTTTCTCTGCCCCCTCTTCATCCTCCTCCAGCGCACCCACATAGCCAAGGGTCTTCTGGGAGGTGCTGTCTGACAAGGTCGACCTCAAATCTATTCTGTCCCCGGATCCGACTAAAAACGTGAATTCTTATCCACTCGATAGTTTGCGATGGTTGTCAAGAATTAGTCTGAGGTTTTCAGGAATTTACAAGTATACAAGCATTTTGCTGTCAAGATGCGACAAGAGCTTGTGGTGAGCCCTTCCACTGGCTAGGTACAAGGCATGGTGCACCGAGGCGGTAGGTTTGCGCTGCATATCAGAATCCTGCGGTTCAGACAAGGAGCAAATTTAAAGTGAATTCAAACGACCTTATGGACACTGGTTTCCCAAGTCAAAACCAATCACACAGGGAAAACACATTAAGAATAAAAAACCAGAATTCAGATCAGTGTCAAGGACTCCTAAGTACGCACGAAGAGGTCTGAAGACAGCAATGACGCTTCGCAGTTTGTCTTGGTTGGAATCATCAGCCAGGACCTGGGAATAGAAGCTACTCACAAACAATTCCACCCTTGAGAGCAGATGTCAGTACCTATCACAAACCAAACTCAAAAAAATACAGGTTGCTAGGCTCAAAGAAGGTACGCACCAAGCATTCACCCGATGGGAAAATGTTGAATCCTGCTGGGACTCTCCATCCTTCAGGTCAATGTGATCCCAAGGTGACTTGGCTTGTTGCCACCAAGAAAACGAATGCACCATCAATTCCAGGTGCCACCGGCGATCCCATCGACTTGCGTGGTCGTGGAAAGACATCCACCGTGACTGAGAGGCTTCACTGGAGAACACATGGCGACTGCCTCAGAGTGACTGGCTGGGATAAACATTCTGGAATTCGAGCGATATTGAAAAGAAGCTTAAATATTTCAGTGAGGCATACAAGCTGTCCAGACCATATTAATGCGAGGAAAAAAACGAAAAAAACAAGTCAGTCCCAACTCCAGAGCCCAAGAAGGCTACCCAGTCAGTGCCTTTCCGGGAAAACAAGATAACAAGGGATAGAAACCAGCGAGGTTGCATGAGCGTGAGGTGAAAAGGTTGAAGGAAAACTAATTGCCATAGATTTTGTCAAAGCACGTGCGCAGGACTGAAGAAGCTGAATTAAATCATGCTTCCCAAAGCTATCATCAGCAACCCCTCGATCGCGGGCAACCCCAGACAACCACATGTCCACCAGGTCATCCACCTTCCCCGCAACCACCGCCTGCAGGAGGTCCCTGCGAGCCTCAGAGATCATCTGTCCGAATCGTCCTGTAGCAAAAGGTGCCCGTGAGAATCGAAAAAGCTTCATTGCCTGTTTCAGCAAGTGCTTGACCTCTTCGCAGGAAGGGTGGTTCAAAGCTTGGGCAACTCGTCGGTTGATTCGGTGAAAGATATCAGGCCACATGAGCGTGTAGACGCCGGAATTCGCCAAATGAAGAAACCCCAGGAAGCCCTGAACACAGGGCAGTGCTGAGATTTCTCGAACAAGAAGAAATGGTAACCAGTTCAAGTATCGTAAAGCAAAATCCATTTTGTAATATAACAAGGGTTCAGGTTCAAGGAGGATGTATTATTAGTTAAAAAACTGTCCAAAGGGATAAAAAAAATATTATCGGGATCAAAAAACAATTTTGCCAAGGGATAAGTACCCACATCAACCATCATGGCCACACAATCCTGAAGAGGTAAGCACAGCGCTGTAACACGTGTAGGAAGGGGGATAGGGGGGAGGATTGCAGAGGGGCAGTAGCGTCCTTCAAGTAAAGGTAGAGCAAGAGCGGCTTCCCAGGCCGCTAGCCGCGTTTCTCCTCTATCGGCCAATAAGCCAGCCAGTGCAGAGCCCAGCCTACAAGCAAAACCTCGATATCTCTCTTGAGCCTTGACAGCGTATTTACACTGTGCTTACTATTCGTGCTATGATCTGGAAGAGTTCAGTCCAAAAAAAAAGCAAGGCCGCAGGCCCCCCCTGAAAACAAAAGGAACATATTTGTATTCCCAAGTACTGCTGTAGGTTGAATATGGCACTCAGGGTGCATATTTCAAAACATGTTTGGTGCCACGTGAAGCAGTTCAGGCCTTTAGGTTAGGTGGGGTTGGGTGAGGTGGGAAGATTAGGGTAAGGTGTCGGGGGTTGGGGAGATTGGGTAGAATGGTCGGGGGCTGGGGGGGTGTGTGTATGTCAGCAGATGAATTTGATTTCTTGAATGGTGTATACACCAACAAAAAGCATGTGTGGAGTCCTATGTTTACAAGTGTGCAAGCTTGGATACACATGCGCGCCTCACCCAAAGCAGCGTGACAATACCTGTGGTCCCGTGCTGCTGTAGGTTGAATAGTGCACTCAGGGTTTCTACATACATAAATAATATTATATGGTACTCAAGGTATATATAATACACAACATTTCTAATGTGAGCATATAGAATGTAAATTAAATCACATTGATATAGCTGGATAGCCACTTTCAACAAGTTTCATTCCTTCCTTCCGTCCTTCCTTCCGTCCTGCCTTCCTTCCTCTCTGCCTGCCTTCCTTTCTTCCTTCCTTCCTTTTTCCTTTCTTCGTTCCTTCCCGCTCCAGGAGTATGTTTTTTGATCCCGATAATTCTTTTTTTGGGGATCTAATAATCTTTTTTGATCCTGACACTATTTTTTTGAGATGTATCCCATATAACAACGACATTGTTCCTTGTTTTTGTTTCCCCCCACCTCCGTCCCTTCGTCAGCGCTGAAAATCAGCCTGTGAAAGTCTTCATGCTGGTAAAACTGGGGCGTTGCCTGAAAACTTCGGAAATCGTAATTGAAGAAAAAGTGCATGGTCTTGGGTCGATCAAACGTAGCTTTCTCCAAATCAGCCAGGGAAACTCGGTCACAACCAGTTGAAGCAGGTGTCAGCAAGTTGGGGGGAACACATTTCTTCATGCTCCACCCTGCAGGAAAGCAATTTCTCAGGCTGTTGGCAACACCCGCCAGCACTGCTTTGGTTGCCTGACGGTATTGTTTCCAATTGAAGCTGCCCTTTGGTACCTCAACACGTTCTCCCTTTGCTGCCCCACCGGCCACTTTCAAAGCCTCAGTGAAGCTTTTCAAGGCTTCCTCTGTCTCGTCAGGATCTCCCCCTGCTGGAAGTAATTGTGTCGGGGCCGCAAAATGATGGCCATTGAGGCGAAGAATGATCGAAAGAACCTCGGGTTTCATTCATGACCGGGAGCCTCCTGTGAGCATGAACAAGTACCATCAAAAGAGGAAAAAAACTTTCTTCCAGTAATCCCCACCCCTGACACACGATCCTGACATAGTTTCAGACATATCATTCAAAGCATTTATGGCATCTATTCTGACATACTTTATATCATGGGTTCTGACATTCTTTTCGGAATTCTATCTGGCTTCTATTCTGACGATTTTTCTGGCATCTATTCTGGCATTTAATGTGATATTTGTTGTATAACATTTTCGCATTTTTTCTGGCATTCTATCTAGCATATATCTTGCAATCTTTCTGGCATTCCCTCTGACATATTTGTACTGGCATCCTGTCTAGTATTCTCTCTGGCGCTCCCGATATGTCGATTGGGTCCGGGCTTGCTGTCTGGTAGTCACAGCCTCCTGAGATCGCGCCATGGCGGTCGTGCTTCAGCCTACTAAGGGCCTACTACACAGCACAGTAAGCTCGCAATATGGTTTCGGGTCCAAGCAGGCTCCACAGCACCTTGAGCTCCTGATGTAGTGTTCGGGCCCAGACTAATTCCACATCCGGAGCTGGCCATATGGCAGCAAGTGTAGCGAGCGAGGAGAAGGCAACCAAGGAGGAAGACAAGAAGAAGAGAGGAAGAGGAGGAAGAAGAAGAAGAAGAAGAGGAGTAGCACCTTTGTTAAAATCTAGAGACCCGCAGTAGGAAATATTTCTATAAATACATACATATTTCATCATATTTCCCGGTTATTTTATCGATTATTATATTTCTTATGTACCTATTTATTCGTATTTTTGTATATTTACAGTAAGGATTGTATATCCTGCAGGTCTTGCCCCGAAACCCAGTCAGAAATTTGAAACATTTTCGGGGAGCATGCTCGCCACCAATGCTGGCAGCATCCATGGCAAAGTTGATGACCTTGAGCCTGGCAGAGGCAATGTACTCCGTGCAGAAGCCACAGGTGGCCACGAGTGCCCGTGCAACATATTCCGAGCTTGTCCGTGACCCTAACGTAGAGCCCTTCTGGACTACTCCGAGTGCACTCAAAGTAAGCTCGTTTTTTGTGCTGACAAATCCCCCCCCTTTGCAGGTGAATCGCTGAATCAAGGCCAACTGCAGAGCTTTCGAACCCTTCCTCCGAGAAGCAACCGTAAACGGGTGGTTTCGGGTTTCCAGTGTCGGATCTGGACACTTCAACCTCATGCTCTCCTCTACTCCCACTTCAACATGCTGGGCCCAGCAGTGCAACAGCTTCTTTGTCAGGCGTTTCACAGACGCGTTCGAGCTCCACCATTGCTGTTCTGCCCTCATGCGAAAGAGGCCCATGAGACAAGCAAAGACTGGAATATCTTCACCGTACGCTTTGGGAAGCTTTTTCTGAAACCTGTGGGGTTCAAGTCAAAGTACAGGATTAAAGGACAGTTTGTGCAGTACTAACACTTTCAACGTGAGTTCGTTTTCAAAGTCAAGGCATTTACTGCTCTACTCATCCCTGGAAGAACAACGGATGAAACCAGTTAAACGAAGCTACGGAATGGGATAGTTTATACCAGAATGATTCTGTAAATGCTTTTAGTATTCACAAAGTTTTGGGGACACAAACCCTCATTCAGAACAAAGAAGTAATGTAATATTTTCTTGTTTAGGGGTTCAACCCTACACTTTTGTAATGGCAACAACCGGTGGGCGTGTGATAGAAACCTGGCCTGGACCATGTACACCCTACACGCTTCATGACACATTTGAACTCGCAAGTCCGCACTTCCCCATTCACAATCTCCAAGGCGAAGTCTTCATGTTTACCCAGTGGACGGACCTTCGTGTTGATTTTGGAAAAGCGGTCGAGGAAAGCCATGATGTCATAACACTGTTGAAACGTACAAGCTTGAAGGGCACAGCATTGCAACACAGATGCCAGAACTTGGCAAAGACCCAGAGACGTTGTGGCATCGAGAGGCAGTGTAGCACAGCCTGAGGAGACATTGCCTTTGTAGCTGGATTTTCGAAGTACCTGAGAGACGGGAGTAAGTTCTCATCAACTAATCAGCCCTTATAATAAACAAATCATATTCATGGGGACCCTTGTATGGAACTGAAACAGTAAATTGAACATCCAATGGGTGACAAATGTACCACCATGAATTCTCATCAAGAAACGTGTCTCTCACCAACGTCTAGCTCATCAGCAACTTCTTGTGCCGTTGACCCCCAGTTTTTCGAGTACCACTGAGAAAATGGTGTTTTCAGAGTGTACCATTCGTTCGTACTCAGGTAGCACCTGTACCCAGCGTAGGGCTGTTCCACCTGACAGGGAATGTTTGAAGACGAAGCGACTGGTTGGTTCATACGTTTGGGTATTGACAGCCACCACCTGTGTACGTTTGAGTGGGATCATCTGACTAATCACAGGAAAAGAACAGATGTCTTTCAATACGCAGCCAGCCTGGATCACGGTCCAAACAGTTCCTTCATGGCAGAGGTAGAACAACTTGTGGGAAACAACACTTGACCCCGATGAGCTTTCGGTGGACAAACTACTGACACTGGAGGCTTTGCGAACCAATGCGTCTGCCTTCGGTTCTGGCTGGGTCTCACATTCAGGAAGAGGAGCAAATACCATGTCTTGTCCATGCATCTCCTTGAGTTTCGAAAGGAAAGTAAACAGAACCTCCCTCATGTTGTTGTCATGGCGAATCTCTAAGAACCAGGAGGCTAGTTTTCCACGGATTTCCAGTAGCTTTTGATCGCGATCCCTTTCGCGGTCATCATCTTCATCTAGCACAAGTGGGACTTCAGAAAGAAGACTTTCTACTTGGTGCATCCGTTGTTCCTCACAGGGAAGATACATCCCTGCGCGGGTTTTCAATCAGAAGTAGCTTGTGAGTTTATGAACAGTACCTTGGACGCTCGCACTCTTATGTTCTGTCCTGCAACTCTTGGGCGTCCCCATCAGGCGGGTCACGCAGAGACGCCATGAGTGGGAGCAAGACAAAACACTAAGAATCGAAACAAACCAAAACGTATTAGGTGACACAGTTTGATTCACAGAAGAGACATACTTGATTTTGTCAAACAAGAGGTATTTGCTCAGGAATGCAAACCTTAGATGAGCCATTGGATGTACTTACATTGGTTGCGGTTCTCACAACTTGAACAGCATAAGCGAAACACACACCACCCATGACCGTGTATACACTAGTTCCTCAAGTCCAAAACAAGTGGGCGACCCATCCTTCCAAGAACAAAATTGGGTGTCTAAGCCACAGTCGGTTGCATACAGTAGAGGCCGTCATTGTTTTTCTCTGTAGGGATCGAGACCGACATGTTTAGTGATCTAGTGCACATGTGGTTGAATTAAATTAAGCAAGAGGTATGCAGACTCACGAATTGAATTGGACGGCCCTTTGGTTGAGCTGTCCGTAAATTATATTAAACATCCAATCACATCGAAGTTTCTTTCTGCAAAGTTTTCCTTTGCCATCGCCACAGCGCACAAATGGGACAATCACACTCTGGTGAGTGCTGGGCATCAGTGAAGAAGTGATTGGGAATATCCCAAATGGACAAGTACGGAGGCAGCTCAGTGTCATTGGACTCGGAGGTATGAACAGCAGGGTTCTCAAGGTTCCCTTCAACATTCTCGGGGACAAGGTCAATGAACACGGAAGCCGAATGGCTACCCTGTGCTGCACTGCAGCTGCTGCGTGATCTCTTCGCCGGTGGAGATTCCATGATAGGAAGCAGGGGTCTCTTTGATGAAGAGGCCATGGCCGATCAAGACTAAGAAGTGTAAACTACATAACTATACGACTACATCAACTTCAAGGGAAATGTATACCAACCTTTGGAGCTTATGATGACTAAACGGTGGTTCGGGGATTCATGTTGAGAATATTTTGCTAGGGTCAGGAATAATAGAATTCAGGATTAATGGATGCAGTGTTCGTGAGAACGATGACCTGCGTGAGAACGCTTACTGCTGCCGCGTACCTGCCCGGTGAGCACCACACACCAACGCACACGATCCGTCAACGCCACACTAGCATCATTCTCGATAAAAAAAATATTGGGAAAAACCGTTCTTTTTTTTCCCTTGAGAACGATGCTAGTATATGAAACCGATTGCCAGCTGAGAATGGAGAATTTGTTTTTTCCCCCTCTAAAACGCAAACACACCCATTCCCACCGGGATCCTTCTCAGCCTTTTTTTTTGATCAAAAACGCCCGGGAAAAAAAAAAGGCGCTCGTCCACCGAAAGAACGGTCCACTCATGAGAAAAGGTGACCTACTGAGAACGCAAGCGGCACGCGAGAACGATGGATGCTTGCCCGACCCTCCAGAAAAACCGGATTCGGGTTCAAAAAATATTCATACTATACCAAATCAGAATGAGCAGTGAATTTTTAACCGGAAACAAAAAATATCCTAAGTGGTAGAAACCCTCATCGACCACGGTGGCCACACAACCCTGAACAGGTAAGCACAGCGCTGTAAGAGGTGTAGGAAGGGGGATATAGGGGGGAGGAGTGAAGAGGGGCAGTAGGCAGTAGCGTCCTTCAAGTAAAGGTAGGGCAAAAACGGCTTCCCAGGCCTCAAGCCCTGTTTCTCCTCTATCGGCCAATAAGCCAGTCAGTGCAGAGCCCAGCCTACAAGCTATACCTCGACATCTCTCTTGAGCCTTGGCAGCGTATTTAAACTGTGCTCAATATTCGTGCTGATCTGGAAGGGTTAGTCCAAAACAGAAACAAGGCCGCAGGCACCCCCCCCGAAAACAAAACGCACATATTTGTATTCCCAAGTACTGCTGTAGGTTGAATATGGTACTCAGGGTGTACAAAAAGCAGTTGAAGCCTTTAGGTTTAGGTGGGGTGGGGGGATTAGCGTACGGTGTCGGGCCGAGGGTGCCGGGATTGGGTAGAATGGTGGGAGGGTTGGGGGGAGGTCAGGGTTATGTGTATGTCAGCATATGAATTGGATTTCTTTAATGGTATACCCAAAAACCATGTGTAGAGCTATATATATAAGTGTGCAAGCTTGGATACACATGTGCGCCTCCCCCAAAGCAGAATGACAATACCTGTGCTCCATGGTGCTGCTATAGGTTGAATATGCTCAGGGTTTGTTTAAAAAAAAAAATATATATATATAATTCCATGGCGTTCAAGGTAAATATGATACACAACATGCCTGTTGTGATCAAAAAGAAGGTAAGGCAGATCACGCTGATACAGTTGGAGAGCCACTTTCAACAAGTGTCCTGAAATATACCGCTTTCAGTTTCATTCCTTCCTTCCTCCCTGCCGCATTCCTTCCTTGCTGCCTGCCTGCCTTCCTTCTCTCGCGAGGAATATTTTTTGATCGGGATAGTAAATTTGGTGATAAAACTTTAAAGGAGCCTAATATTTTTCGGCACGTATCCCATGACGGATCAGAAAAACACCCCTCACAAGACAGCTTGAAAACCCTGCCAGTGGAACTCCTTTTTGAAGACCCCCCAGTGCCATTCGAAGCAAGACTGGTCGTGTGTTGAAAAACACTCCGACAGATTTGGCCAAAGTCAGTGCAAAATGCACAAGCTATTTTGACAAAAGAACTTGGTGCTCTATGGTATGGTTTCAGTCGCCCCCCGCCCAGTCAGGTGGCAACGTCACGGTGACCTTTCCCGGGACACCATCACCGCGATCCGAAGATTCATCGTCTGAATCCTCACGCTTCTTCTTCTCCTCTGCCATGTCACAAGGTTCTCTCTCTTCCTCGTCTTCCAAAGGCTTGGCATCATCAGGCTTCGGGGGAACAAAACCAGCAAGTGCACGGTAGCTGTCCTGAGACAGGAACGAAAAGGAACCAAATTGGACATACCTAAACGTATGAGGTGCGCGTTGATCATTGCTTTATTCCCCATGGCTATATTCCTTTCAAAATGATGCCATGCTGTTGGACCTGAAAAGAAAGAAGCTGAATCTGATTGAATTTCACCATGGATGCCTTTCGATGCCCATAGGAAATTTCCTGATTTCAACAGCTTAACAGTATATTATTACCAAATCATCGAGCAATTTGTAAACCCCTGTCCAGCTTTCCCTCAACCACGCCAACGAAGGATTTGGCAGCTCGACGTCCAACCCAGCTCATGCAGGACAAAATTTCCTTTGATTCTGCTGAACAGAAGTCATCCTCGGGTACCCAGCCTTCCTGCACACCATCCAGAAACGTCAAGACTGAATCCTGGGCCAACATGCCAGAACTTTGGTGGGAGAGGAGAAGCCATACCAACAGCAGGAAAGAAACCAATTCATGAAAGGGGGAAGCAAATCTCCGTAGGGTTCCCATCCCTCTTTATGGAGACTGATCATTAAAACAAATTTAGCTGTTGCAATCTAGAAACAAATCCCTCCGCTGTGACAATTTTCAGGAAAAGGGCACGGTCACACTTGTTGCTTAAGTGCCGGCTCAACTCACTCTCAAAGAAAGACGCAATCTCATCACCCCCGGGGTGGGTAGAAGGAGCTGCTGTGCTGCGCGTTGGGCTGCCACCCTCATCATCCCTCCTACTTCCTTTCCTTTTCTTGTCTGGCTTGGGCTTCTTGAAACGACCCTGAAACATAGAATCATCATCGCTATCTTCGGAAACTTCAGACTTGGACTTGGTCTTCGACTACAGGGAGGCACAAACAAGGATGTCCTAAACCTAGTGCACTCTATGGAAGTGAGCAGCATGATTTGAATGATGCATTGCTAAGGTACAAATCACAACCAGAGGTCATGGCTGGAACATGAAAAAGTACATCACTCAACCGGGTTCCAACAATAACCTCAGGAAAACAATGCGGCAACATGTAGGAGAACAGCATAGTGGAATGTCTTAAATAGGGGATCCCATTTTTTTTTCAATTACAAGGTAAAGTTTCTACATCCCCCTATTTTCACACATTCCCATATATTGAAATCATAACCCTCCCATGCAGGCCTCCTCACTTGACTCAGAATTGGACGATTTGCGTTTTTTGTCTTTCTTCTCTTTCTTGCTCTGTCTGCTTTTCTTCCTACCCTTATCCTTCTTCTCTGTCTTTCTGGTTCCCATGGTCTCCGTGTGATCCTGTTTCATGTCTTCGGAAGCTTCCTTTCGAGCTTGGGTAAGCTTGTTTTTCAAAGTAGTCAACCAGCTGGCAGCATCAGCGGCCTTTTCATGAGCGGCCACCTCGTCCTGGATTGACCTGGGCGTGTCAGTTACACAGAGGCATTAACAACCCAAGACAAGGAGGAGATAGCAAGGCACATGAACCTTATCCATTTGGTAGCTTTTCTGGGCAAACCTTCTTAAATAAAACACTTTGGACTGGAGAGTTGCCTTCGCAAGGAAATCAAGGAAGTATGCTGTGAGATCACCGACATGTTGTCCATGGCAGCTACTTGCAGGGTTTTCCATCTCAACAAGCAATCAGTTAAACAACCCGTTAAACAACCCTTGTCATCCTTATCTTGAACCAGTTTGACAACTTTGGGTTTGAAAAAGGAAAATCGCTAAAAGCAGGCATGTGTGACATCTCTCTTGACCCCCGTTGTCCTTGGGACAGAATTTCCAGTAGACGGTCACGCCACCTCTTCTCAGACCATCCCATACGCTTAGACACCTTGATCCTCATGGTCAAACTGGTTTCTGACCCATCTTCCTGACGCTTCATGGATGCTAAGGCTCCACGGTGAAGTTCCAGTAGTTCTCCACCCAGTGCAAACAAGGTCTGACTCGTCAGTACTGGGTGAGTCTGGCTCAAAATGATCGCCAGCTGGAAAACCTTGAGGTCCGAGATGCGTGTTGCAACCTTACCAAGGGACAACCCCTTGGCTTTCCTCAGTTTGGGCTACCCGGCTGGTGTGTTTTGGGACTCGACCTACTCTCTAATACTAAATGTTCAACTACCCCCGGCTAGACCATGTTGCAGACCCCTAAGCAAAACTTATGGCCAATTAGGAAAACCAGGTATCACTCCAAACGAAGAAGCTACTGCTAGCGTGTTTTTGCGATCCTCTGGATCTTCTGCTACTTCTGCCGATGAACTTGAGGAAGAAGATTGTTTCTTAGCTTTCTTGTCTTTCCTGCTTTTGCCTTTTTTCTCGTTCTTCTTCGATGATTTTCCCATAGCTTTCACAGGATGGGCAACATAAAATGTTGGTACAGCTACCAACTGTAGAGCCAAGGAACCACTTGGAAGAATCAAACACAGTTAACAAGCCATCGAAGTAATGTTGAAATGTAATGTAGGGAAACTGGTCGACTTCGTGTGTGTGCTGTTCAAATGTGATGGGTACCCCGTTTTTCCAGTGCCAACAAGTGCACGATTTTAAGCAATCGAATTCAGTTGAGCAGTAAACATTGAATTTGATGCTACTTCTAAAGTTATGTTCTAACTCGCAACAGCCTCACCAGCGCTTGGTGGCTTCCCCACAGGCGCCCGTCACTGAAGCAGATAAGAAAGCGAGGATCCTGCAGAGAGCTGACTTTGTTCCCACAGGGTTGTGTAAGTAAGTACCCAAGGCGAACGTACAAACAAAATCCATGATAAGTCCCCCAAAGATCATTGTTGGTCCAATGTTGTTCCTTCTGAATTGTATTTCTTGATTCAGAAGTAGATCTTGCTTCATTTTTGAAAGGAACGCTCACCTTTGAACTAACATGTGCAAGTTTCAACAGTCAGAAATGAGAAGTTGCAAGTGTATTAGGTTGTCTGCATGAACTAAACAAACGTTGTTTTTTCCAGGGGCTTGCCAAACGCATACCATACAAACAAAAGATCAAATAATCTGATGTCATTAACAGCACTTTAACCACGGGAGCTTTCCCAGAGATCTCCTGCATACGCGAATGACAATGAGCTGGATTCCACGTAGAGGGTCCTGGAGGCACACAAGGGGGTTCTCTTTGACGCCATGTGATGTGAGGCTACCCTATAGACCCTAGATACACTTGGAAACAAAAACTGCCATGGTTATTTCTAGTACTGTGTTTTTCTTCAGATAGTGGTATTTTGGTTGTTTCAAGCGTCTGCCCCCACCTAACCACCTCTTTCTTCAGCCGCAAACATACGCTATGCTGCAAATATGATACTGTGCAAAGGCTATGGTACGTTTGAAATGCGCAGGCATCTCCTTTAGACAATGAGTTCGAACTCATCAGCTTCTTCCGCACTTGCCTGCCCTGTACTGGCAGTCGTGTGCAAAGCAACCGGGTCACCCAACACAAAATGGTCATTGGGCATCACATGTGACCCGTCAGCGTTGCGCGAAACTTTGAAAAAGGTAAACCCTTTCCAGGGATAAAGCTGCTTGCCAACTTCACTCTGGATGTCTGTGTAGCGGTCAATGAAGATCATCCGCTCCACAGATTTGCTCCCCTGGGTCTCTGGAAACATAATGGTAACTCTTTGGCCAGTAAGGGATGCCACATCCCCAAAAGGAAACGATCTATGGATAGGGTGGAAACTCTTCCTTCGAGCTTTGCCATGGGAACGGTAGATCCATGTGGAGCTCGAGGTGCCACACCACTTGTCGGACCCCTTAGGAGGATGCATAAATGAATCCGCCTCCCAAGGGCAATCATCAAGAACCTTGGCTTCTGAAAGCCTTGACATTCCCAAGATGTCCTAGTTGAATGGGCGATGGCTCTTGAGCTAAAAAACTGCAAGAGAGGTTTTACATATACCGCAACTCCCAACATGACACTTTGAATGAAAAAGTCATTTTGCATTCAAGCAATTTCTTCTGACAAGATTGCATGAAAGCGTTGGCACGACTTGTTCCCTCTATACGTACAAGCAATACCCAGGCACTCCGCCAGCAACTCTCTCAGTTTAGTTGAAGACGGTTGAAAGATCTTTCAACAGCTAGAGTACGACCCATCCCCATTCCCCAGGAGCACAGTCCTTCAAAGAAACTCGGAAACTGCCTTGTAGATACCTGTCACGCAAGTAGTGAGTACGACGGGTGATAATTAATATTTATTTCACTGGTGCTTCCCAAATTCAAACATCAAATACCCTATACTTCCCCAAGATATATCCCTGGACCCAGAAACAAACAACATGTGAATCTACAATCATTAAAGCCCACATTATCCATGTTTCCTATCCGCCCTATTTGTCAGGCCCAAGTGGTCCCTGCAAAAGTCTGCCATGAACCTATATGAACCTTTATATTTGTGAGAAATAATTAGTTTCCTCCTGTATGTGCATTCACAAGGGCACCCCTTCGCACATGACCCCTGCACATTGCCAAGTGATGGAAATCTTCCTCATGGGAATTGTTTTCAGTCTGGTGGGTGGCATTCTTGGCGCAATCTACCGGTCCCAGGCTGGCCTTCAGTCATCCAGGTCAATGCATAGCTCTTGCGGTTTCAGAGCCTGCCATGGGCAGAGCCAAAGTGAAAAAGGACCAGGAATCAACATTTTGGGCTCTCATAGTCCACTGCTAATGGTTTGGTGCATTCCGCTGTAATGGTTATTCATTTTTCAGCTTGCTGAAGCTGTCAGAGGTGTGTTCATCCAAGCTAATAGTGTCCGAAGGGTCCTATTGTAACAGTGTCCGTATGAGTTATTCGTTCCGATTGGGTTGGTAACCTGTTTTTGCATCCACCTTCAAAACACGCATGCTGGAACCTTGAATCGCTTGGCGTTGGTCCCAGCATGGCCAAGAACATCAGCAGGTTGATTTACTTCTGCACTGGTCCTGCCACAGTGCTTGGGAGAACGGACTGAGGAGTGATTTTTGCTGCCTCAAGTACCTCCGCACAAAAATTAAACCTAAAGTATCTAGTGCTGAATTGCTTGTCACACCCCTTCTGAACCCCAGACAACGCATCCACACCACACACAGCTACAAGTTGCTGCCCTCTACCTGGCCTGCGGCGCGTGAAATCAGTGATCTTCATCGACTTGGCAGTTTGTGGGCCTTTGGCCCTCTCTGTGTCCGGTTTCGGCACAAGGTTCGTGAGCCTTGTTGCGTCTTCCTCGTAACTATTGTTGAAAAACCCCCCAGAGTCTCGTTTTTCCTTGAGGAAAGCACGTAGGGTCTTGATTGGAATCTTGGGCATCTTGGCAAGTTCTAAGTCAATACCGTCCCAACCAGGATCTTCGTCGAAACTTTTTTTCCCTGATGCTTTCAACAAAGCCTCGGCACAAGAGGCAGGTAATTTCCCAGGAACAACCTGATCAGGAATGTTTCCAGACCAAACCAACATCATCAAAACAAGGATATCCCATAAGTTCCAAGATCTGAACACCCATTTCAAAACTATTAGCACTTATGTGTCAACAATCACAGGGGCCTTATTGAAGTGAAACAATTTGATTTGAACAAAGAAACCATGGCTTCACAATGAGCTTTCTTCCTCTCTTCCGGGGATGGCAGCCAACATTCAAGAAGGATATCTGCATGGTAGTCAGCCCACTTCGAGATACCATCCTTGTCCTGGGGTAAGACCTGTTGCCTCATGACCTCGCTAAAGGCTACAGCCTGCCCAAAGCAGTCTGTGTAAACCGCACTGTAGGTAGTGTACTCATTGCCACCGATCCACCTGCAGCAACACGGCAAAATGGAAGCCATTACTTTCTGTTTTCATGAGTTTTTGCGTTATTCAGTTCCCTCAATCGTATTCACATGGCCAACAGGTATCTATCTTCAAACCAAGGCGACACAGGGTTGAAGTGATGAATATTGGGTCACTGGCTCCTAAAAAGGAAATTCTGATTAGGGCTATATTTGAATAGATAGGTCCAAGTTTTGTGGTTAGGCTTTGTCATTTTCCCACCTGATTAACCTATGTTTCCTGACAAGCTATTTGATAAAGAACCTAAAACTCAATTATGCAGTTTTTTCACGTAGGCACTCCCAGACCCAGGGCCTGACCTTCCTACTGGTTGCGAAGCCTTCTCCAGAACCAGGTAGCCCTCAGGCAGCATCTTTTTCAGGGCCACCTCAAGGGCCTTCAGCATAGGAAGCCCCCCCCACGTCCCTCTCAGCGATAGCTGCTTCGCGCAGATACACCCGAAAACAGCCATGTCAACTGACACACTGTGGCATCGAGGATCACCCATCCAAGGTTCAATGGATGGCCACTTGAAAATGACGCTGGAGAAGGGGTTTTCGAGGACAAAGTAAATCCCAAGGAAGTCGCATAGTGGGATAAGAATCGTTCCAACAATCTCTGCCACTGCGTTCCCTGTGAGAACCACCTTTGACCCGCAGTAGCCAGTGATGACCTGATCATCCAATGCCATCATTGACCAAAAACAAAACATTCACAAAATTAGGGGGGCCCACCAATGCCCTTAGGAATCTTGAGGGGTGTGTACATACACACACACACATATATATATATACACATACATACATATTTTGTGATATATATATATATATGGAAAACATTTCAAAACACCCAAACCTTTACAAAACATGTAAGCATTGAATCGAGTTTCCAAACCACGTAGTGTCGACCCACGGGATAACCATATCCATCCAGCACATGTAGGCATCATAAAGGCTAGGCCACCTGGGGACAAAGCAACATGTGCTACAACTATGCGGTTGCCTTTCCCCATATATATATATATATATACATATATATATATCTTTATATTTATATATGTATATATGTACCAGAACCACTGGGTTTTCAATAGTTTTGCCAGAGAACCTGTTTATTCTCGATCTAGTGCATGGTCTACTTTTTTCTCTTATCTTTGATTCTTTGAATTCCAGAAATATGAAGAAGAAAGGGGACAATGAATTATTAGTAGTATTACCAGTACCGCACTAGATACAAATTAATTAATTACATATAATCATCTGTTAAATTCAATGGTAATCGAGATGGGCAATTACTATGGTCTAGGCTACTATTCAAACATATTCAATATATGTTTCTTCCAACATGCTTCCCGCTCACCGGACCTTGCTTGGTCCGGGCCAAAGCACGAATCACCATCACCAGGCCGCTCTTCCGATGGATGTTCATGTCGGAAGACAATCCTTTCATTTGAATGGGTTGAACGAACTACTTTCTTCGAGTGATCCCGAAATCCCGACCGTGACATACTATTCTGGCATAATTTTCTCACATACTATCTGGAAAGTCCGGAAGTATATTGTGTATATATATATATATATGTATGTGCTCTGCAGTCTATACGGCATTTATTGGCATTCTTTCTGGCATATACTCTGTCATGACAGACTATCTGGCATTCATTCTGGCATCTATCTGGCAGTCTTTTTGGCATTCTATCTGGCATCTAATTATTTTTTTCATCCATAGTGGCATTCTATTCTGGCATTTTTTGTCCTATTTTACATTTGTTCAAATATTCTACCCGGATTTTTGTCTGGCATTCTATCGTGCAATCTTTCTGAAATTCTCTCTCTGACATATATTCTGGCATTCTCTTCCTGCCGCGATATGGCGGCCGGGACGAGGCACACTCTACAGCCTGCTGACCTCGCGATCTACTGAGCCCGCGATGTGCCGATCGGGCCCAAGCGCACTCCACAACCTACTCGCCATATGGCAGTCGGGTCCAGGCCCACGCCACAGCATCCAGAGCTGGCGATATGGCAGCAAGTGCAGCAAGCAAGGAGTGGCGAGAGAGAAGGAGAAGGAGGAAGAGTAGACCTTTGTTAAAATCTAGTGACCCTCCTGGCAGCTGGGGAATAAACACTGTCAATTCGGGTGCAACAAAGCCATCTCAGGTGTAAGGACTTTACATAACAAAACCAAATAGCACATAATTACCGAGATTCTCACATCGAAAGATGGAGCTGAGACCAGACCCACCGCATCAAAGCCTTTAACAAGGCTTCCTGAAGCACCAAAGACCTCTACAAGGTCATACCATGGCTGTTCTTCTCTTCGAACAGCCTCCGCTATGGTCTTAGCCTCTTCAAGGCTGACCGGAGGCTGTCGAATAACAGCGGGTAGCTTTGATAACTTTGCCATCTCGTGCCGAAAATGCTTTCCCAAAACCCTTGCAAAATGGACCATGAGAACGATGTGGTCTTGACATGCGTTTTTCTCGTGGGAATGCGCATTCCCAGGTTAGAAATATGCCCCATCACCGCCTATCACATCATTGAAATCCAAATTTTCGTGGATGCGACTGGGCTGAGACAGTTTTGGTTGGGATTGCATCTCCGTACATCCATCGCATTGCATATCGAGGGCTC
>Ga0126342_10006843_pt1 | contig 20288 bp, 21 predicted proteins | sample Cyp1metagenome_FD_92528 | JGI IMG/M metagenome (GOLD analysis project Ga0126342, IMG submission 92528) | Coral microbial communities from Lord Howe Island, Old Settlement Bay, Australia - Cyphastrea 1 metagenome | ecosystem: Host-associated > Invertebrates > Cnidaria > Coral ...
ATATATCATATATATATATATATAATATATATATATATCATATATATATATATATCATATATATATATCATATATATATATATATCATATATATCATATATATATATATATATATATATCATATATATATATTATATATATATATATATATATCATATATATATATATCACATATATCATATATATCACATATATCATATATATAACTCATATATATCATATATATATCATGTATTTGGGTTAACAGAAATTACCAGAATCAATGCTGTATAAGCTGTTTAGGACCGAAATGGGGATGATATCATGGATAATGATGGATAATGGATATATACACTGACCAACAATTAAAAAGTAAGCCATCAGAAATACGGATACTTCTGCAATGAACAATCGAAAATCAGGGTCAACCCAAAAAAAACACATGGATACGAGTAAGCAACCAATTGATGGACTAGTTGATGGACTAATGGATAAATATATATATACATATATATATATACAATGTGAATTATATATCATATAATCATGTAATCGTACAATTATACTGACATTCATACCATTGAGCTAGCTGGATTGCAAAAAACATCCAACCTTAAAACAGTTGAAATAAGGCATAGTAAGGCCATTTGGGGATGATTCCCTATACAAATCCCATCATTCCAGTGACACCGCAGTGATATCATTATAATCCATCCAGATCTAATGATTGATGTTATTCCATTGTAATGATCTCATTTGTTGTTGATGATTATATGATGATGGTAGCCCAGTAGCCCGTTATATATAATACATTATAATACTGTGTTTCATGATCATATTAGCAATTCATTTTTTTGTTATCCCAGTATATCATATGAAAACATATGAAATCATATGATATCCACATCAACATCATATTCCCATTGTTGTTGATCTGTATTAACTTCATCTGTTTTACATCCATGGACTTGGCTCCGGAAGTGGCACAAAGAGCTGATGATTGCAGATGATTGCGCATGTGATGTGACCAACGACACGTTGAGGATTTAATGGGATATGATCGGGATAATTTTAGGATACAAAATTGGATATTGATATATATATATATATATAATGTATATGCATATAATATAGTGCTTGATACGATATATAGCCAACGAATATATTTGGATGTGTCGAAGAATTGGGTATAACTAACCCCAAATGGATCCAAATGGTAAGTTTAATAAGGTTCATGATGATAAATCGTCAAGTTTTGGATGCCCTATTTTCAGAAACAAACACATAGGGAGACAACCAAGGAAATATAAACCATTTCAGTGATGCACCGGAATAATCACGAAATCCGGGAGGACAAACTTGGGGTAATTATGGCTCATACACGGGCCAAACAAAAGGCTGGAATTGAATCGGCATGTATCTAACAAAAAGTGTCGTTATGTGTATATATATATATATATACATAGTTAAAAAAATATAAATTATACACATACACATACAATCATTTAAACAAACATATTAAATCATGTGCGGTCAACGTAAGCCGGTCATCTCAGGCCATCGCAAGATGACCAGCGCCACGATGCTGATGACCACCAAGCAAATGGTGGGGGCATCCTGAAACATCGCGTCTCGTTTTACGGATCGAGTGACTGGATCGAAATTCTGATGTCGAACTGGATCGAAAGCCAGAAAATGTTGAGAAAACGATACGGAAAATAGAGACCCAATTTTTGTTCACGAAACATACAGCTGAAGCCATAAAGAAGAAGGAATTGCAGAGATCAATGGACCATTCTGCTGGATCAAGTTGTCTTTGGACCATAGATAAATTATGATTTACATGTCTTATAAAATGGTGATTTGCTATAGCTACGTTAAATAGCCAGAGGGTAATTCCCAATAAATGGATGGTTTCAAGTTTCAATAGGACAATCCTTTGTAAGTGGGAGGATTTTCCATTGCCATCTTCGAAAAAAACAAAGTGGTGTAAATGAAATTAAGCATCATTCACCAGAAAGCGAAAAAAACATCATTCATCATTATCAACCAATCATCATTTTATCACCAACATCTATCGACCATTAGCCATGAATACAACCATTAACCATCAATGCCCGAAGATTTCTCACCCACTCCTTGTAGATCCTCCCGATGGCCTCCATGGCAGGACAAGCTCCGGTGTGAAAGAAATCAACGAGTTGTTCACCAAGCAGTAAACAAATCAAGGGATAGATTCATATACAATTTATCGGACAAATCAGGATAGATCAGGATAAATCCCGAATTTGATGGTTTCAAGGCACCAAACACTGGTTTTGTAATGATTGATGATTTAAAAAAACAACGAGTGCAAGCATGGCCACACCCAGGTGCACCTTGCAAGTCCGTGACAGCAAGTCACAAATCCTCCAGCGGCATAGAGTCCATGCGGAGTCCATGGAGGAAATTCAGCTGGAATATCTAAGATCAGTTGAATTTGATCTGGTTGGTATCATCATTTGTTTCATAGGTAAATCAACTAATGATCTATAGTGTAATGATGGAAAATCATGGTCAACAGTTTAATAATATCTGGTTGGCGGTTTCAACTTACCCCTCTGAAAAATGATGGACTTCGTCAGTTGGGATGATGATTATTCCCAACTCAATGGAAAATATTCAAGCTATGTTCCAAACCACCAACCAGTGATGTCTGAAATCCCAGAAAATGTCATTCTGCATATCTAAGATCATCTAAGATCATCTAAGATCATCTAAGATCATCTAAGATCGAAGTCGGTCTGGAATTGCTGCCATAGACTGCATCGACGGGACGCCATTGTGTCGCAGTGCCTGGAGCATCTAGACCAAGCCATCGCGAGACATGCGGAGCGACAGATGGGACGAACAAAAATCCTCGCCTGGGAAGATCTGTGCCGTGGAAGATCTCAGCTGTGTTTATGACTTCAATGCGATAAAGGATGATCATGGATGATCTATAGATCTATAGGATGTACAGTTTAAGGATGTTTAAGGTAAGACACTTGCATAGAAATTCTGGCCAGACCACTCATGTCTCCTTCAACCATCAAAGATCACAGAGCGAAGGCTGATTTGACCCTAAATCTTGGCCCTGAATATGATGTGGTGCCTCCAGGTCAGCTCATTTCAGCTGAAGCACTGCATGGAGAGCCGAGGATGGCTCCGGCCGGATCAGGGATCAATGCTGGCCATGTTGGCCATGTTGGCCATGTTGATCTGGAACCCACTGACCCTTGTTAAGGAAAAGGGCCTCCATATTCCTCCATTGAATGGGGATAAGGGTCACACCTGGGTGATGGAGGTGATGAATATTCTACTAGGATGGTTTAGGGATTCAAGTTCAAAACATGAGCAGAGTATCAATCAAGATAGTCAAAAAAAAAATCATCCAACAAACTCAAGTTCAAGAATATGATCCCTAGACATAGATGAAGGAGCATATCGCAGGCATATCGCAGGCAGCTGTGGAATTTGCCACGGTTTCTGGACGCTGGACATGGACGTAAATTCGACTCGTCAAATCGCCATCAAACTGAGAAAACAAGCTGTACCAGATGTATCAAGGTGCCTTAATGACAAGGGCCCATTTTAGGCAATAATCACTCTGAGAATGATGATAATGATGATGATCATCATTTGCGACAGTCGTTAACACCCTCTCAAGCTAGGCAGTAACAGCACTTTTTGAACGGATGGGGAGCCATCCACGCCATCCGTGGCATCTGCCTCCAAGGAGCCATGGGGAATCGTGAAGCTAGTGGTGTACATATATCTACATATATACACTTATCTACATATGTCATATGTGCATAATATATAATACATACAATATATCTACATACACGCGTATATACAATTATATATATATAGTCTATACATAGTACATATTATATAATTATATATACATATAATATATATATATATATATATGACTCTGCTTCTGATTGCTTCTGCGTCTGTGCATAGCCCAACAAGCTCCAACTATACATCCCACCCGGCCTCAACAAATGCAATTGCAGGTCACTGGGTGAACCTGGCGCGCTCTCAATCTCCAATTGTTCGATGTTTACTGTGAAATTGGATATACTGATGATATACTAATCAAACACGGATTGAATTCAAGGGAAAAATTATACAGGAAACGGTTATGTCTACAATAAAATTCAGGGCTTTCTTGTAAGATATCCCAGTATCACATGAGCTGAACACCCGACCTGAGCAGTTTTCTGTCCTTCTTGCAGAAACGAAGTCGCCTAGGAAGCTGGGTGGGTAAACCCTGAGGAATTTGATGGAAAAGGACCCCCCAATGGTTGAGACTTGGGGATTGTTTATGGCATACGGTTCATCACCGAAAATGATCTCGAGCTAGGTTTGGCACGGCTTTCTTGATGCCTGGCTGATTGAAGGGAAAAAAACACCCAAAAACTCTGCAAAGCCCAATGGAACAACCCAGCACCTGTGGATTGCTTGTACTAGGATACAGATGTATACAGAATATTTCAATGAAACTTCAAGAAGGAATGGGCGCAGTAGTTTCTGGAAATTGAACAGCCCCAAAGTTGCTGGATCGTGGCCTAGCTCCTCCAAAGGCAAAGGACCATAGACTTCCACCGGCGCCTCAGCGCAAAACGGATGGCCCAAAACCTGATGGGTGGTTGAAATCCATCCGAAAGAACTAAAATGATCTAAATATGTCAGGTATCCATCTGTCTGCCTATCTGTCTGCCTATCAATCAATCTATTTACCGATCAATCTATCCATGTTTTTTTCTATTTATCTATCTACTAATCTATTAAGGTTGCATGATCAGTTGTTCATCCAAATGTACTAATTACCCGTTATTTCCATATTTTTCAGCCATTCATTATCAACTATTATCAACCATTATTATATACTAACTATATCTAACTATTATATACTAACCATTAATATACTAACCATTATATACTAACCATTGCAGACCATTACTATCCATTAATAACCATCATTAACAAGTGATCAAGTGATGTCGCAGCCACCATGCCTGCGGCAGTTGTGGCAGCTCCTGCACGCTGCCAGTTGGTAGCCATGGCTTTGGCAAATCGGCCGGTGGAGGCCTCAGTCGTTGCCGTGGAAAAAAGCCGTTGAGACCGGTGGAAAGCTGTGGAAAATATGGGTTGAACATGGGCAAACATGGTCAAACCATTGAAAAAATGCGGGGAAAATATAAGGAATCTTTCACCGACCCAAAAAAGTTGGCTTGAAGAATCACGTGTCATGGTGCAAGTAACAGTTTTCTATAGTTTTCTGATAGTTTCAGACACAAAAAGTGGATCCAAATGATCGAAATCTGTCAATGATGTGTTGACAGGGATTTCAATTATGTTTCTGTGCGCTTGATATTCCAAGAAACCAGGCAATACAAGTACCATAAGCTAGCAAGCACCATAGGCTCGGGTCACTGGATTACTACTTAATGGATGGATGGTTGAAGAGATGCAAATAGGGGAAGAAAATCCAACGAACAAGGGGGGTGTAATGCACTTAAAATGCAATCGATGGATGGTAAATGGTTGGTAATGTTGTTTAATGGTTGGTGAATGGTTCGTAAACATGCGGTATGTTCGTTGCTAACATTTGCTAATCTTGCCACGGTCAACCATCTCAATACGCCGGAAACATGTGGAACTGAATCGTAATGGATTTGGAAGATGATGCTTGATGGTCACCTTTTCAGCCGGCGTCGCGGTTCGATGCTTTTTTGGCAAGCGAAAGCTGGCCTGTCCAAAATGCCACACTTTTGCAAAAGGCCGGAGGCGGGTGGTGCAAGATACCTGACCCCCCTCCAGCGGGTGGCGCCCAGCGGGGCTCTCTGCGCATTGCATCCATCAAGTTGTGGAAAAGGCGGGGTGTAGCCGTGCCTGTGGCCATAGCTCTGTCGTTGGCCTTGGTTAGCCCTGTCATTGACCTACAAATTCTATGGAGTGTACCTTTGCTAATTTGACAGTTTTCTCTGGATAATCACCAGTATTGATAGGTAAATCATCTTCTAGCTGGGAATTTTTCCATAGCTATCTTAAATTATCAGAGGGTACAAGGTTGGATTTTTGAATTGGATTTTCGAATCATATCCCATAAATACAACAACTTTTGGTAAGTCATGGCCCTCATGTTTTTTTCCACCACTGCGATGGCCCAGCGCTGGAAAAGCCTCTGGTGCTCATGTTGAGCAAACTGATTCCGGGAAGATCGATGGGCTGATCAACAAATCTGTGAAATCTGTGAAAATGGCCATAGAAATAGTGGATTTTCCCATTAAAAATGGTGATTTTCTATAGTTATGTTAGTTTACCAGAGGGTAAATACCTGATTGCGGATATGAAGACAAAGGTTGTAGGATGTTGTAGGTCTGGTAACATGCATCATCCAATATACAAGTGAATTTGGTGTCATCAAAACAAGGTCTCGTCATATATAACTACAGGGACTATAGGATGATACAGATAATTGAGAACATTATGGTACGGTGTAAAATCAAAGCAATGTCGAAACATCATGAAACATCTAGACTCTCCATCAAAATCAGTCCGCAAGGGCTATCTAAGCATGTTTATCCTCCACCAAAGTGGAGCTCCCACCATTTTTTTCGAAGGCAAATGAGCATGGTCAGCCCTGGTGCTGCCATGACAGGGGTTTTGAGGTAGTGTGAACCATGGTAAATCCATGTTTATGAGTCAAAATCCTGGTACCCTAGGTACCCTAAAATAGCTAGTTAATGGATGGTTATTCCATGTTATTCATTCAAATATGGTAAACATATATGTAATAGATAATAGATTTTGACCCAGCCCCATATAAGTGACTTACAAACAACTTCGACGTGAGTGTCACAATTTGCTCAAATCAATACCACCCAGCAGCCAATTGCTGCCGAGCGTTGCAGTGCCTCTACACAAGAAGCCCAGCATTTTCTTCGGACTGGAAGTAAAGATTTGCCACAAGCTGCCCAGAGCCATCGGCAGGTTTCATTTTTGGCTGAGTTTTGTGGAATTCAACATGTTTTTTCATGTTTTTACATGTTTTTTCCAATTCCGGGATGCAGCCCGAAGGTTTCTGCTTCAAACGTCCCAGTCTTCCTTTTCCGCCCCTCACAGGCGTGCAGCCGGGGTGAGTCTGGCTGCATTCTGATGCATCATCTCAGCAGCTTGAAGCACCATGTTCTCCACCTGGCAGCATCTCCGTGGCCCATTTCTCCCATGGCTGGATGATCCATTGCCATGGCCACAACAACAGAGCATCTATGAAGACCTTGGAAAATAAACAAGCCAACATCATCATTTGAGGCACCTCCCACCATCTAAAATCTATGAGTTATCCAGCCATATCCAGCCATATCCAGCCATATCCAGCCACCATTTTTTCCAAACGCGGGATGAGTTCCGCCCAGCCGCAATGGTCTTGGCTGGCAGAATGTCGTTGATCATGCCTCAGTCATGGAAGTTGGATAAATCAACACCAATGTTTGACGGTTGTCCAATTGAGCAATCGTCAAAACCCGCAATGAATTGCTTTATATTGCTTTTGATCCTGGTTGGTGAAGAGCGGGATTCCTCGTTCATGGATTATAATAATCATTGATAATCCGGCGATAATCCGGATGATGAGATGATATCTCTATCTATATATATATAATTATATATCTTATATATATATAATATATACACATATAAAGGGCTATATATAAAGGGCAATATATAAAGGGTAGTCTAATCCCCCAAGGGGTCTCGTCATTGTGACCTCAAGGGATCCCGGATAGATGGGCCAGATGTGCCGAGTGACCGGCCACCTGACCACAAAGCCATGGATGGATGGCATCCGCGCCTACAGGTACTGGGACATCCTTCTTGTTCCCCTTCGCCTTGGCGATGGGAAACTAAATGATAAGAAAAAAGGATGGTAGCATATAAATGATAGGTACGAGTAGAATGATATATGAATAAGATTGAATAATGATATTCATGATTGTGGTAGGTGTATAAGTGTCAGACACTTGGAAATATGTGATTAGTCATTGTAGATGACTCTCCAGAGTGGCAAATTGCGATGCTTATCGTCGATCCTTCAACATCTGTCCTAGCCTCCGGAATTGTTCGATTCATCAGCAGTTTCATAGAGAAGTAAACTGATAAGACCTTCAGGTTTGTGACACGAGCATGGATGGTTTCAAGGATAGATGTGTGATTACACTACAATGTGGTAAACCCAATCATAAACCTATACCATTTGGGGATTGTTTTTATTGGGTTTACCACATTAGAACCACTTCATAGCAACCCCTCCATGCATAGCCTATCATCTTGGGTTTGTGCATGCAGGAGTTCCTATGAAGTAGTTCTAGCGCACTACGGTTTCTTTGAAGACTCCTAGAGAACAACATGAAACCCCGACCTGGTCCACACACCAAGTTTTGTGAAAAAAAAGGTTGTTTGAAACAGGCTGAGAACAACATTTGATTCAATTGATGGACTTGAAAAGTCAACTTATTATATTTATGTACGTAGTATATATCTAATAGTATATATCTAATAGTATATATCTAATAGTATATATCTAATAGTATATATAGCATATATATATAATATATAAATATATATTCCCATGCTATCGCTGGCACCTTCTCCTCAAGGAGCTCCACATCGGTGGTGTAGGGAATCACTCCCTGCTTCAGGAGATCACCTGAGATATACAGTGTATGTACGATATAAAAACCATATAATACATACATGTACAACATATGATACACATAATTGGTAATATGAAAGAAATCATATACTGTATATATATATCAGGATATAATATATGATAATATATGTATAGTATAAAATCATAGAATATGATACAATATTACCTTGCTTTTTCTTTGGGATGTGTTCCGGAGACTAAACCAGCATTTTGTTCGCCCTTCAGGGGATTCAACAGGGGATTCAACCGGCGAGAGCAACTGGTTCATCCAAGTTTTTCAGGGAATATGGGCCATAATTTGTATCCCCAGAATTCTCATAGAAATTGGTGGAATTATGTGGAATAACACCTATCCCTCAATTTTTGTGGCTTTCTTCAACTAGAAGATTGCTCCTGGTGTGTCATGTCCAAATCCCTGCCGGCTGCGAACGGGCGAACTAAGCGACGCATCTCCTTGCTTCGTTCCAACTCCCAATTCTCGGAGTACTTGTTCTTGATGATCCTCGTTCGCTGATCATTAATATGAAATATGACGCTCTTTTCAGACAAACCCGTATGAAGAGTGTAGATGAGTGTAGGAATCCCAAAAATGGATTGATGATTGATGTATTCAAATACTGACACTCAAAAGTGGATTAAAATAGTCATTACTGACACTTGCGAAGAATGACCACTTGAGGCATCAAATACTGATACCGATAGCAGCAAGTTGTGGATAAATCCCTGAGCTTTGGGTTCAGTGGATCTCAGGACTGGTCTGCAGGTGGCCAAAAACCACACTTGATGTATAATTACAGACTATATGATACTATATGTATGTTTGTATCAAATACATAACCTAACAGACCTAACACATACAACATGTGTAATTACACATCTATGATCATCTATGTATGGTTTCCAACCTCCCGTGAAAACAGAAATTGGTTGACTTTCCACGTTGGACAGCTGTCCTCATTGGGCGTCCGGTGTAGATCTCCGTGCGGTGGGTGTCGTGCACGGAGGCCTTCACCAGATCTTCCTCGCGGAGCGTTTTTGGTTGTTGGGGATGAGCCCGATTTCATCAAGCCATGGAATGCCATGGAACAAGGACATCTAAGGGATACCAACAAGAATCAACATGGTAACCATGGTATTTATATGTATTTATGATGGATTTTAATCTATTTCTATTTTATGATGGATTTTATACAAGTATGGAGAATCAACATGTTACAAACTTAATTGTTGACACTGCGAAAGCCAGTATTTGATCCATTCATTTTGGGGTCCCTGTATGGGGAGATCTATCAGAGCATGGAATGATTGGGCACAACACTGGGCTTGTATAACCCCCGTGTCATTTATCGTTTTGTTTACTCTTATCGTTTTCTCAGGTGGTGGGCTCTCTGAACAAGAAACGTGAATGTCCCACAGATCTCCAGATTGTTGTGGGTGTGAAAGCGTTCATTTTGAATTCATGTCCTTGCATTTTCCGCCGCTATGTATCAAACATACAGGTCTTCGAAACGCGATATGGTCAAACCGGTCAGGTGGCCATTGCCGGCGCATCCTCCATCCCAGCCACCCAGCCCTACTTCATGTGATGTTTAACCATTGAAAAGCACTAAATCAGAAACTAAATCTAGAAATCATAGATACACTGTATGCATCTATAATCAATATCTACATCTCAACATCTAAACTCCATATCCATCTCAAACTCTCATCATCTATAATCATCCAATCATCTATATCCCCAACCCCAAGCCCATCTGTACATCTATATCCCCCCCATCCCCATCCCCCTCCAGAAAAACATCTATAGATCATCTATAGAGATCTAAATGAAAATTCTACATTCACATCCCATCACAACCCCATCCCCTCTCCCATCCCCCAACCATCCCCCATCCCCAACCCCTCCATCCCCCATGGTCCTTGTGTCCCTTGGGCGCCCCGCCCTCCACGGAGGCCACGAAGCGCGTGCCGACCCACACCGCGTCCGCGCCCAGCGCCAGCGACATCGCTAGGTGCCGCCCGTCCGAGATGCCGCCGGCGGCGACCACCGGCACCTGCCGACCTGGAGACCACGAGGAGACCGCGGCAGGACCGTTAAGGAAGGACCGAGGAAGGACGGAAAGAGCAAGGAGAAAAGCTGGGTTTATGATGGTTTTATGTGGGTTTATACGATTTTATATAGTTGTATGTCAGATTTTATGATTTTTAGAGGGTATCAACGTGGTTTAACCATGTTTTATAATTGTTTAACTATGTGTTCAATACTGTTTAAGCATTGAAAATGGAAGTGAACCAGGGTTGGCATGGGGGGTTATCCATGTCAATACTGCAAATCTATGATGTTCATGGAAAAGACTCGATGATTGTTGGGATATCAACACCATTGGAGAATTCTGAAAATAGGAGTGTAAACTTCATTAAACATTTGGAATGCAACTAGCAAACAAAGTATGAAATAGGATACGGGATACCCATCAGGAACGGGGATATGTTTGCTGCACCATAATATTGGTGGTAGACCTTAACCCAAATGTGAAAATTTTTAGGACCGTTTTTGGTACTCATGGGAATCAAAAGGATTTTTTTTTAAATGGGATATATTGTTTGTATGTGTGTGTGTGAGTATTATATACAATAGATTACAATGGTAGTTCTGGTGATTTGTGGGTGATACTTCCAGAAAACCGTCCATCCTCAGTGATACATCCACACCTTGGTGATCTTTGGTGATCATTGTGGTACGTTTTTGTTTTGGGTGATTTTTGTTGATGTCTTTTGGACAATTCCCCCGGTTTGTCTGCCAATCCTTGGCGATATTGTTGCTGTTTTCTGGTGATTCTCCTCGTGATCTTCGTTCAATTGGTTTGACATGGTTTGCGGGAAAATCGGACAAGCAAAAATCAGCATCACACCATATCATCCGTATCTTCTCAATGAATCATAGGGGCGCAACTTTTGCCTTTATCAAATTCCGGGATTTCTGGTGATTTCGGGGTATGCACCATGAATGGTATACTTAAGGAGGATCCCGGCCCCAAGTGACTGGATAGATCATAGGTATGTATAAAAAGTGTTCATATAGAAAATGGAAGTGACCGTAAGATATCTCAGCTGAGTTTGGGGCTGTCCAGCTCTGAGCAAGTTACTTTGGTACAGGCATATGCCAGTGGGGGTTTATGGATCTGTTTGAAAACTTGGGGGAAAGTTGAGAACCAGATTGTCAAAAAAAGGCCGGGGGGGGTTCAGCGAAGAATCTAAGAGCACGCCAAACTTGCGAATATCCTTGAAACCTTCGGGTATTCTACCAGCCTTCCCTGGAATTACAAGTGATACAGCAAGCCAAAAATGGAATTGCAGCTATGGCCAAAAACATGAACTAAACAAAACATTTCCAGCCGAAACCTGAAACCTCCGTGGGACTGCCAGGACAATCAACCAGGCCCAGCCTGTGAGTGGCGACTTGTGGCCCTTGCAAATGTCCACCACCATGGGAATCAAAATGCCTCAGCACTCTCAGCATCAACCCTCGGGGAATGATTCAAAATGATCTACCAAAAAAAAAAATTGGAAACTTGACCACAAAAAATCAGAATTCTTGATGTTTCTTGATGTTTTTAAGCACCGAGATTTTGAGCCGGGCCATGGTGCCATGATCCATCACGATCACTGAAATTGGGGAAATTGCTTCTCAATCTCCAGGTGAAATCCCCAGTGCAGCGCATCTAGCGTGGTGTGCAACACGACATCCGAGTGTAATGGTGTAATTTCCTGTTTTTGTACGTTGTAGTTTTATGAAAAGCGATGTGGTGTGACATGCTTTGGCAAACTCTGAGTTACATGATGCATAAGAAACCACTGTAGCGCCGTGATATCGTGTCAGGTCATCTCTTCTCATGCCATATAACCCAATGTAAGGTTATATATGTAGTGCAGCGCAGTGCAAGCAGTGTGCGTAAGGCATGCAGTGCACATAATGATGCAGCTCTACCAAACCTATCAAAGCCCAGCTCGAAACCCGTTCTATTGAAGTTGTAGCCAACCTACATAGGGGGTACAGTTGGAGCATGGGTATACCAAGCATAATTGTGCACTCCCATACGTTGGGATATATATTATAACCGCGAGGCAACTCCGAGGGAATGGTGATTTCACATCTTCCCACAAAGTGACGCCGGCAGTTGTTTGATATGTATTTAATGTATTTTAATGTATAGTATGTATAGTATGTATAGGAAAAAGGATGTGGTAAACCCGATACTAAACCATCACCAATTTCTCCATACAGGGGTGCTGAATCCCTCCAAAATTCGAGATGTATTTTCTTTGGGCTAATTATCCTCATGGCAACAATCAGAATCAACAAACTGTTGATAATAGTAATGGAAACTGAGCTATAGCAAAGATAGCAGCAATGATAGACTGGGATTGGTGTTCACATTGCTGACAATAACAGCAACACTGTACATATGGGTATGGATCAAAATTGGGCACAATTTGTAGAATGCTTTATCTAAAAATGGCCAGTCCATCCCATGATTCAAAACCTCAGCCCATTCGCCATCATATCCCACTGAATCCAAAAAAGTCTGCTGAATGAGGTGCTTGTGGCTACATCGCCAGTGTGACCTCCACCCTCACCTCCTGTCAGCAGTTTTTTGCAGCCAATAATTTTTACCAATCTGGGGATTGGTTTAGCCGTTGGCTTTAACCCACCAAAAATATCGGGATACAATGGGATATATCACAATCTATTTCCAATATGAGTGTGTCTGAGAATGGGGTATCCCCTTCGCATGGCCGTTGAAAAATGGGAAAAGCACTCGGGGTACCTTGTTTTCCGACAAACCCATATCAGAACTGGCGGATGTTTCACCAAATTTAAGTGACAATTTGAACAGAAAAATGATCATTGGGATATGTCACATATGTCATGGGATGTATTGGGGATACAAGCAACATTATTTGGGATGTATGGGTTTTGAAAATTGGGGACCATGTTTTGGGGAGTTGCCATGATTTTCCCCAATTTCTAGCCACGCAAAAATACGGCAAATGGATCAAACATATCTGGTTTTAACTGGGAAAAACATGGGAGGTTGGCGCAGTGAACTAGCAAACACTGGGGGTCAACCAGCAGAAATGGTGGTTGTACTAGCAACAATGTGCAGTTGAAGAAACAACATTAGAGTTTCAAACAATAAGGAATTTATCATCAAGAACATGTCTTTGAACATCAAAAATTCAACATGAGTGTGTTGAATCATCAACAATCTTGGTTAAAACAAAAACATGGAGATCAAACATAATTAGGTGTCTTTGTCAACCGACCGGATGTTTTTTTTTCATAGGAACAACTGCAACTTTCAGATGGATCCGTAATGGGAATCTGGTTGTTCCACAATAGAGCCACTGCCACTCCTTGGGCGCAGATGATGTCCACGCCTGCCTGGCGAAGTAGTGGACGCTTCTAAATATCTGGCCAATTGTATTTCGGATATACATATTGAGATATATATATAATATATGATATATACATATGTGTATATATATATATATGTATAACTATGTACATATATATATATATATAAATATGTATAACACTATATGTATAACTATATATGTATAACTATGTAACTGTATATATATATATATATGTATACTGTAACTTTATATATGTATACTGTAACTATATGTACAGTACTTCATGATTATATATGTATGTATGTATGTATGTATTAATCAAGAATTATATTTGGCTTTGGCACCTATTTTAATGACCCATGGCAGCCAGGATGGCAGTGATACTCCTTTGGAATTGGTGATATCCGTGGCTCTTGATATCTCTTGATCATTGGGGTGCCATGTTCATAACCCGTGGTTAAATCAAACAGATGTATACATATGTTTCTTAGTCCCGGACATTAGACAACGAGAAGGATGAGAATGAAAGAGGATCGACGTCCGAAATCTAGGCTGCTAGGTGAATGAGTAGGTTAGAAGCTGGGGTAGATGAACTGATCATATACTCCCACCCGGAATCAAACATGGCTTGATCATCCCAACTGGACAACAGTAAAGTCCTACTGATTTCGGCATCCTTTTTGGGGGTTACTCAATGATTACTATAAGCTGGGCCAACCAAAACTTGGCACCTACATGACCCTACAGACCTATACGGCCTACATTTTCGGAATGTAAAGGGGGCCATACCCACGTCTCCACGTTCTCCATGCACGCGAAGGCATGAGCTGGCCCTGCACACCATGGTAAGAAGATCCGATCTCATAAACCATACCAGCCATACCTTTGAAACACAGGGTCTATCCTTACCAGCCATACCAGACATATCTTTACCATAACATATCACCGGTACCTTGCACCCTCAACCAGCTGCATTTTTGCCAAGCATTGTGTCACGCAGGCCACCTCAAATGCTTGGCCTGCCACATTGAAGTAGAGACCATTTGAGCAGATTTGGGTGGCCAGCCAAGCAAATTTGACAACATGGAGTAAAGTGGAAATGATGACAAAGCTATCCAGGCGATCTCATTTACGCCATGAATTTCATTTCACGGGGCTCTGTAGCATCAGGTGGGAAAACGCTCGAAGGCGACAGCCCATCCCGGCGCAAAACGGGTGATCTGCAGGAAGCTGCGAGATCCCAAAGGATTCAAAACAAGCCAACAGCCCTCAATCCAGCCATAATGGCCTGCAGGTTGAAGGGTTGTGCTCAAAGGCTGTACTAAACTTTCCATTCCACTTCCCACAGAGTTGCGGAGGTGGTTTGAAGCGGGCACTGGTAAGCCAACGCCAACTCAATGTCCGGCCATCAGCCGCTGAAAGCTTTCCGGACCATGGAGGAAATACTCGAAATGCTGGGCGTAGCACTGACCACATCTTGCTGCGCCCGTTGTTGAACCGATCTCTTGAAATCCCTGCGCTTTCGCCGCAACTCTTCAAAGAACTCATCCGCAGCCTCTTTCTGGTACCAAGATGGTCGTTTTTTTGATTTGGACCGGACCGGCCTGACCGGGTCCATCATGTCCATCTCATCTTCCTGCAATGGTTTGATCTCAAACAATCAATCCTACTGCCCCACTTCACGAAAATGCCAAGCAAACACTTTTCGCCAAGCCCGAATGGATTTCTCTGGGTCCGTTAAAGGAATGGGGATGGCTGTACCGCAATGGGCCCAGCAAATTTAAGTCATTTTGGGAGCTTCACATGAATTCATCGTGCAGTTCCAGAGACACATGGCCCGAGTGTTGCTTTGAAGAGGATGAAAATATGGTACCCAAAAGAGCTGATGATTGGTCATCCTCAATATCCCATGATGTCCCATAGGAATCCATTGGATATCTCCAATCCAGATGCCCATAGGATTCCATCACTGTCCCATAGGAATCCCTCCCACCTGGATATCTCCGATGCCCTTGGTGAATCTACTTCAATTCCTATGAAACAAGTATCACAGGTTCATCCCGGCCCTTATCAGATCTTATCATCATGGTTTCTGACTGAAAAAAAGCAATCCATTTTTGGGCTACCCCATCATTGAGGATTGAACATGTTCACATGCTTGAAACCTGTTTTTTTTTCTGTACATCCCACGTCCTGATGATATCCCGCATTGAACCCAATGGTAAAATGAGGTAACCTGGTACTATTAATCACAAGAAAACCACTAACCATGGACAACCATTGTTTATACAATTCCAGACATGTGTTAAACACTTGTTAAACATCTACCATCATTAAGCATATAGTCGGATTATCCGACTTGTCCTGCTCCTCCACAGCCGACTCTTCCAACGTGGGGCCACAACTTGAGTCACTGGCCTCGTCGGCGATTGGTTGAAACCATTTTGGGAGAGTTACCCCCCAGGGCATCATTCCAGATCTTCAGTGGTGGATAACTGTATCACTGATATATATTGATTAATATCACTGAATCACAGAATCTTCCAGATATACAGTGATATACAGCTGTATCGGAAAATGGGGGGGGGTACTTGTTGTTTTTTGGCCACCGGCAATTCGAACAAGGAAAATGGTGATGAACCATGATTAACTGGTGGAGTTGGAGGTGCCCCATGAAACCAGTCGAAACGGCTCTCTCTGTCTCGTCAAGGTCAAAAACCAAATCTGAAGACTCTATCCAAAACTCAAGGATTCAAGCTGATTGGTCCTTTCTTAACTCATGCAAAAAAAAAACTGTTACGATGGAAAAATAACATAAAACAACAGTGTCAGGGAAATCATCAACCAAATATGTCCATATTGGCTCAAATGGATATTTCAAATCTCAAAACTACCAGCCACACGTCGGCTCGGTACCCCAGTTTTGCGCCAGACACATATTGGCGGGTTAAAAACAAGTGTACCCTCTGGTAATTTAACATAGCTATTGAAAATGGTCATTTATAGTGGATTTTCCCATTGAAAATGGTGATTTTCCATAGCTATGTTAAATTACCAGAGGGTAATGTTTGTTGAAAATCATTTCTTCAGCGATTCAAACCCACAATGTTTGCTGATTCAAATCCTGTTTTTGCTAGTCAAGCACCCAATTTGTTAAATCAGAATCCCTAAAAATATCATGGTTCGAACCTTTTGCTGGTAAAATCCCTACTTTGACTGACCAAATCCCCATTTTGTCTACGTTTATGGTTTTGTTTCATTTTTTTTCCAGGCTTCGACTGGAAATCTGTAAAATGAAAAAAGTGACAAAGAAAACGACCACAGAAAAAATTGAAAACACCAGTTTTAAAAAAGTAAAAAACCAGTGAACATAAAAGTAAACAAAAAGTGAAAACCAGTTTGTGAAACAAGTGAATGAAATCAAAAATCCGAACAAAGGGAGAACTCCCTTTGTTAGAATCGCATACCAAAACACGTGGAAAGAAACTGGGAAAGCAAATCATGATAGGAAGAAAGCAAGTATATAATTTACGGGATCCCTGCTTTAAAACCAACGTTCACTTCTGTCCAAGGAGCTGTGCATACTGTGTTTGAAAGCACTTCCGTTGTTTTCATGTATGCGTTTCTTTTAACAGTTGTTTTTGCTTTTTCGTTTCTGCCAGAGGTATTTGTTTCGCTGTTTCCAAATCATCACTTTTCCATTGCACGTTTATGTTGCATTTTTTCTGCCTGGCTTACTTTTATCAATGTTTCTCTGCATTTATATTATTTTTACATTGTCTAGTCGAAGCCTGTTGTTGCAATACATGAGTCTACTTGAGTATATATATATATATAATAATATATAATAATTACATCCATATCGTCTACTGATTGAATCCCCATCTTTGACGCAGGTAATTCCGGATCTATATATGGAAAGAAACATATAATCCATATATCTACCGCATGATAGCGTGGATGGTTGCGAAATCCAGCACCAGTTGGTATCTATTGGGATTCCTATGACATCTGTAAATAATTGCCAATGGTGTATAGCTGGGATAAACGTCATCGGATTATATACAGTATAAGACTGGGATAATCCCATTTGTTGCCAACTATAGTTGTTATAATCCCATGATACCTGCTTGGATTGTCCAACTATTGAAAAAAAAACATGTCCCATGTATATTCCGTATATGCCTAGCATACCTCTTTGGATTGTAGATATTCCCAGTAGTATCATCATAACTGGTAAATCCAATATGGGATATCTGGATTTTAACCCATGGGACCCATCAATGGATGTAGATATACCAATGGATCTGGGAAAATTATAATATTTCACTAACCTGAATTAAGGCCATTTGGGGATGATTCCCCTTATTAACTATGATTTCCAGTGAGGGAGAACAGTGAGGTCGTTATAATTTACCCAGATGGATTGTGGGTTATACCAATGGGATGTGAATCCCATCTACCAACTGAGGACTGGATTTCTGATCCATCTCGGCCTCGGTCTGGGGTGGTCTTGGTGCCCAGTCCTTTTTAGCAATGGAGAACCATGAAGGACCATGGAGGACCAGGTGGTGTTTGACCCCTTTAAAATGGGGTAAGATGATGTAAGATATGTAGTAACATTACTGGTTGGTGGTATACCTACCCCTCTGAAAAATATGAAAGTCAATGGGAAGGATTATCCCATATATTATAGAAAATAAAAATGTTTGAAACCACCAACCAGATTATATATATACTGTATATAATATATATATATATATATATATATATGTTTTAACATCCTTTAACTGGATGTTTGACTTTTAAATCTTATGATTGTGTAGACTGACAGCTGCTCTTAAGTTGGTAATTTGATACTATATAACAACTGAGGTAGATTTATTAATCTGATACTCTCTCGACCTGGAGTAAGTGCTGCAACCTGTAGAGATACACAAAGATATTGTTGAGGACAGTAGAGGGAACGGGGAACAAACTGGAGAAAAGCAGGCGGTTGTGAGACCTGGACACCCAGTTTTCTGGTGATTTTGTTAGGGGCCATGGACCACATCTTAGCATGTGAGGCCTACCTCCAACCTTAAGAAAGGTGATCGTTTTCCCCCCGAAGCTCCCAAACCTTCACTGGAAAGAAACTCAGAGAAATAGGTAACCAGTGACAATGGCAATTTAGGGAGGGCCTTAAATTGATGCCCTAAATCAATGAAAAATCCCACAGAATCATAAACATGCCCCGACCCCAGAAACGCTAGTTTATAGGCTCGTGCAGTCACATGTTCATGGCGATCTTAGATGAATTTGTTTTTCAATAGCTATAGCTGGTTAAGTCAATATATTTCCCCCTCAAAAATAGCCAAAAGTTGAAGAAATCCCGTCCCCCACTAGTAAATACATAATACAACCTTAAAATTAATCATGGGATATCATGGGCCATGGGTTGTTTCATTTCAGGGGATGGGAGTGTGAAACTCCCCGTCGACTTTCAACGGCTGGGGATCGGCTTTAAAGCCCGCATTGTTGGTTTGAAGTGCCGTAGGTTCCTAGCATCCCCAACATATCCCATGGAATTCCCTTGGTTTTTCATGTTGAAAGATCGATTTAAAAATCGATCGATTTATATAGGCAGAAACCCATGGAATTCACTCGGTTTGAATGTGGAGCATGATTCATGCGCCACTTTTCAGGGGGAACCCATTTTTGAAGTTGCTGTTTGGACAGAACCCGGACCTTTTATCAATGTCTGGGTGATCAATCGGGCCAAATCCAATGATAATCTTTCTGATAATCCCAAAACTCATCATCCAATCATCCAATCCAATTGGTTTCCCCAGTTGGTTTCCCCAGTTGGTTTCCCCAGCTCCTCTTCAACCGAAGGCTTCTTAGATGCACCCAACCGCCCCAGACGTTCCCAGCGATCCATGGCGCCGCCGCCGGTGGAATCCGAGGGGCGAGCCGAACACTGCGCTTCGTTCGACGGGTGAAGAACTCTGAGACATCTGGAAACATGTTGAAACTAAGGATATCATCGAAGGAAGTTTAGAAGTGAAACTTCCGACAATATGGACAGTTGAAAAGCAGAGGTGAGAAGAGTCAGAAGAGACAAGATCAGAAGAAAGAAGAGGTAGATGCGCGAAAAGATAGG
>Ga0126342_10006844_pt1 | contig 20287 bp, 17 predicted proteins | sample Cyp1metagenome_FD_92528 | JGI IMG/M metagenome (GOLD analysis project Ga0126342, IMG submission 92528) | Coral microbial communities from Lord Howe Island, Old Settlement Bay, Australia - Cyphastrea 1 metagenome | ecosystem: Host-associated > Invertebrates > Cnidaria > Coral ...
AAGCACATTTTGAAGTCAAAATGTACAAAACACACCAGCTCCGGACCACTTTTGGAAGTTGCGATGTCGAAAAAGTGCACGCCGTTGTGGCGCGAAGCACATTTTGAAGTCAAAATGTAGAAAACACACCAGCTCCGGACCACTTTTGGAAGTTGCGATGTCGAAAAAGTGCACGCCGTCGTGGCGCGAAGCACATTGCGAAGTCAAAATGTACAAAACACACCAGTGTCGGACCACTTTTGGAAGTTGCGATGTCGAAAAAGTGCACGCCGTTGTGGCGCGAAGCACATTTCCAAGTCAAAATGTGCAAAACACACCATTCTCGGACCACTTTTGGAAGTTCCGATGTCGAAAAAGTGCACGCCGTTGTGGCGCGAAGCACATTGCGAAGTCAAAATGTACAAAACACTAGGGGTTCGGACCACTTTTGGAGGCTCACTACACTACATTACACCACACTACACAACACTACAACCACAACTACACAACTACACAGCTACACAAATACACAACTACACTCCACTACACTCCACTACACTAAATTACACTCCACTATACTCCACTACACTAAATTACACTCCACTGCGCTACACTACCTTCCACTACACTTCACTACATTACATTACACTACACTCCACTACAACTACAACTACACAACTACACTCCACTACACTAAATTACACTGCGCTACACTACACTACATTACACTACACTACACTCCACTACACTACATTACACTACACTACTTTCCACTACACTTCGCTACATGACACTAAACTACATTCCACTACACTACAACTACAACTACACTCCACTACACTCCACTACACTAAATTACACTACACTACACTACATTACACTACACTACACTACACTACATTACACTACACTACACTACATTCCACTACACTCCGCTACACTACATTACACTACACTACATTACACTGAATGACACTGCACCACAGATAGACACGTAGACAGATATTCAGACAGACAGACAGACAGACAGACAGATAGATAGATAGATAGGTAGATAGACAGATAGACAGGTAGACAGCTAGACAGATAGACAGATGAGAGAGAGAGAGAGATAGATAGATAGATAGATGGATGGGTAGATACATAGATAGATAGATGGATAGATAGATAGATAGACAGATAGTTAGATAGATAGATAGATAGTTAGTTAGATAGATAGATATATAGATAGATAGATAGATAGATAGATAGATAGAAAGATAGGCAGGTAGATAGATAGATCGATAGATACATAGGTAGATAGATAGGTAGGTAGGTGGGTAGGTAGGTAGATAGTCAGAGAAAGAGAGAGAAATCAGTGAGAGAGATCAATCACCTTTCGCTCCAGCAGTGGCTTCGCTCTGCCATCCCTGATTCACAACAACCAACCCCTCCTATAGGTTTCCTATTTTTGAAACTTCCGCCACCGCCTTGTGCGGTACTGCTGGTAAAATACCAAGTAAAAATACCCAAAAAAATGGTGATAATACTTAGTATAGGTATTTTTAAATACTTAGATCCTCCTTTCCTCCTCCCTTTCCTCCTCCCTTTCCTTCTCTCTCCTCCTTTCCTCCTCCCTTTCCTTCTCTCTCCTCTTCTCCTTCTCCTCCTCCCTTTCCGTTTCCCTCCTCGCTTCCTCCGCTCTCCTGCTGCCCTCCTTTCTCGCCACCTTTGACAAAGATAGCGCCACGTTCATCTTCATTGCGCGCCTGCTCTCTGCAAAGGCTAGCAGGCCCTTTCCAACGGCGTTCTTCTTCTGGCCGAGGTCCTTCTTCTGACGCTGTTGGCGCTGCAGGGCTTTAGCCCGCCGGGATGCAGGGCTCAGGGTTCTGCAGTCTTTTGTGTGATTCGCGAAGGCCGGAGGGTGTGTGAAGGTGTCCCCGCACCATCTGCACACCAGGCTCTTGTCCACCATGCTGTTGTCCATATATATATATATATTTCATGCCTGTTGTCCAAATTGCCGGTGAACGCGTCAACTGGATATTGGACAAGCCTCAGAACAACGCTCCCTAATCGTTGCATGGAATCGTCAACATAAATCACTCAGAGTTTGGGGCCTGAACAGTTAGTTATACATGGGTTTATAACTTCTATAACTATAAGGTTATATATCATTATAAACCCATTTATAACTGTTAGTTGGGCCATAACTGCAGTTTATATTTAGTTTAAAATTCAATTATCGTATAAGGCTTCCTTGGTTACGTGAATGAGTTACAACTCCAGCTGGTGGCTGAGGTACTACCACTTGCCGATCCGGAGAAGGATGAGCCACGTGCAAAAAAAACATAATTGGGATGCAAATCCACATGTCTGAAAATGCTGTAAATAATTTTATGTAATATGGATTTTCATTACTAGTAATAACATGTGGGCCCAAGTGGGTAATGTAATCAACAATAATCCCATTAAAAAGCCACAACCTTACTAGTTGGGTTTGTCTGAAAATGGTGTATGCCTGGTACTTTTAGTAGGGATAATGATGATTGGCCAGTGGATTTAGAGGTACCCTATTTTCATTGCTTCGAAAAACTGGGCTCCGCGGCTTCTGGGCTGCAATCCCAAGCAAAACCACGTACAGAAAAACAAATTCCCCAAAGTCAACCACTCAACCATCATCTAACAAACATCCCCATGTCTATGATAGTAAAAAAAAAACATGATCGCCCTAGAATTGATACTTCATAATGGCTCAATCCAATGACAATCCCAATCAACAAAGGTATTTTATCCTAGTTAGTTTTATATACCATTAAAACAGACTAAATTCCCACTAGTATTCCATTTCCGTTTAATGCTAGTTGAATATATAGCTAGTTGGCTTTATATACCATGAATATATCATCAATATTAGTCATTACCACTAGTATTTCATTACCATACTATATGGGAGTATCCTAAAGTTGTGGTACCCCAAAAGAATGGGTTTCAATAGTAAAATGGTCATCCATGCCTTGGATAATTGGGGTATCCTTATTTTACGACACCACCATATGGTGCTTTGTTAGATATCATTCAATGACAATCTAACGGTACTATACTAATATTAATTATAGTACATTACCACCATATAATCTACTAATATAGTTAGAGTATATATATATATACTATAAATATATATATATATATAGATAACTATGGTTACTATCGTTATCTATAGATAACTATAATTATAGTAAAATCTTATGGTACCATTCAACGATAATCTGCCCCACGTTTTACCATGGCGCTTGCGCATCTTGCGCCTCCACGGCACGCTTCTGCCGTGGCTGTCCCTGGCTTCGACGCAGTGGAATGGTACAAAATGTTGTGCCCCCAAGTTCTAGCAAATTAGCAACAGAAATGAACATTTGATGGGATTTGAATGGGATTTTATAATGAGTTAATGGAATTTTATAGTGATTCAATGGGATATTCATGGGATATACCCTCTGGTAAACTAACATTACTATGGAAAATCATCATTTATAATAGGTAAAACAAATATATAAATGATCATTTTCAATAGCTATGTTAAATTACCAGAGGGTAATTTCAATGGTAATTTTGATTTTAAACTTTCATTCCATGGTAATTTAAAATTGAATGGAATGTGACATTACTATTACGACTTTGCATGAGATTTCATGGAGTTTAGTTGGCTAAGTGTCCCAGCTAACTTTAGGCTTATAGTCATCACACGTCCCAGTTAATCTAGTAAAAACAAACAACTCTTGAGGGGAGCCACCTTTTAAAAGGAGGAGCTTGGGTTTTCAGGTGTATCATGGCAGCCAAACCAGAGATGATGATAATGTCAAGATGAAAATTATATTATTTGAACATTAATAATAACAAAAAATGATTCATCCAGGGTTGACACTATTCCCGGTTTATCATGGCAGTGATTATTTCTGATAAACCGGGAATAAAAACTCAACCCCGGATCAAATGCAAACCAGGCCACTGGTTCATTTATAAAATTTATCCCAGGTGCACATTGGATACTGCTCAAGTGTAAATAATGTAATATCTAATTTACAAATACAGCCCAGGGAATGTTACCATATCATTGGCTGTATTTGTAAATCACCATAGTTTTATTTTTTATAATTGGAAACTTGTTTCCCAACAATTTGTTACCATATCAATTGCCATGGAATTAGGGTGGCATATGTCTATGATAGTTAGACCATGTTAAAGCCTCATAATTTGAGAATTACATGGTCTATGGTGATATCAAATTACCATGGTTTTTGATAAATTAAATGGGCTAATAGTTACCATATCAATTACCATGTCAAGAAATTCAGAGAATTTGGGCTTTATGATATCACATGCATCATGTTCTACCTCTATGTTCCGTCATTGCGTCGTTCATGGCCTCTATGTCGCCTTCTCTGCACCCTCTGGTAAACTAATACCCCGTGTTTATTTGACATAGCTATGGAATGCTGGAATACTATGGAACATGGTCCATTTTGGACCATGATGTATGACTATTCATTCAATGGGAATTTCAGCATCATGAAACGGAGGTACTGTACCATATAAGGACATATTTTGGGTGTATATCCCCTTACATAGGCCTTAGATATGGCCTTATATGGTACAGTACCTCCATTTTAGGATCCTGGAATTCCCATTGATTTATCCATGAACCATGGTGATTGTCTGTGGCTATATTAAATGACTGGAGGGTAACTATGGGAAAAAAAAACGCGATATGTTAATAGGTACCATCTGGTTCTTTAACATAGCCATGGAAAATCCCTTCTAAATGGAAGTTTCTAGCTGGGAAAATCATCTATAAATGGGCCATGGCTTCCATGGCTACGTAACAAATAACCAAAGGGTAAATCCATTTTCCTATGGTTTTCCTATGGTTTTCCCATTAAAACCTCCATTTTCCAGAGGGTAAATCATCGATCTAACTGGTCCATGGCTTCACAAACTGATCGTCCTTCCTGGATGCTTGGCCTCCAGTGAACTAGCAAAGCTGTGGTACATGGCTTATTTGATTTACCTTATTGAAAATGATGATTTTCCACTAAACAAATGTTAGTTTAATGGATGGTGTTTATATATATATACATGGGCAAATTATATATGTATAATTATATATATATAGTAATTCACTAACCTGAAGTAAGGCCACTTTGCTAACAAGAAAGGACATTTGCTGCCCAAACACACAAAATAGGTATGGAAGTAGAGTAGTGGATATCACCAATGGATTCCAACAAAAATTAACGAAACATTTGAAAACACACTAGGAAGTAGTGGTTTACCTACCATAAAAACCCAATCCTTTAGTCTTCAGTATTCAGTAAGGCCTGAATTCATCCAGTTTTTTTCTGACACACTGATTTCTATAACAATGCTGTGATTATGTAAAGTTGCGCTATTTCTTGGTAAATGGAGTGTTTTCGTATGTGAAACCCGTAAAAACTCTTGAGAATTACAGTAAGCATATCAACCTGTTTGATGGTCACGTCCATTTGTTTGATGGTCAATGTATGTTGATGTAAGTAAAGTAAAATCTCAAAGAGGGTGGAATCCTTCTGTAGCCAACCACCTGAAAAAGCTAAATCTAACAATCTAACAGTTAATTCAATCTCCCACTCGTACATCACCAACAAGTTCGCAAACCTTACAAGCCAAGAATCCAGTTGATCTTCACCAATTCCCCACTTCGACTTTAGTGCTAAATCCCCAGATTCTGAACCCATGGTGGGTTACACAACACCTCGGTTTTCCGGAAAAAAATCCCAACATCCACCTGGATCACTGGATCTTCTGCCTGCCGCAAAGTCCAAACCTGACTCGCTCAGTGGGTTTTTAGATACCCGGCCTGGTAAATGTGAACAAAAAACAATGGAAAAACATTGAATTATGATGATTTAGTGGAATTTTATAGTGATTCAATGGGATATTAATGGGATATACCCTCTGGTAAAAGTGAACAAAAAACGAACTGGAAAGATCCACCATGCTATTAATGGTTAAATCCAGTATTTCTATGGCAAATTTCAATAGCGAACTGTAACCAATTACCAGAGGGTAACTCCAATGATGACTCAAACTGTTGGGTTTATGGTAGATACCCTCTGGTGATTTGTTACAGTTCGCCCATGGAAGCCATGGCCCATTTATAGAGGTTTACCGTTCTTAAAAATGGTGATGTTCCATGGCTATGTTAAATGACCAGATGGTATATCAAACTAGTTTTACTATGGTGAAAATTTAAAAACCAGTGCTTTTTAGATGGTATAAGTGAGATGATCATACTGTGGTTGCGAAATCCTGCAAGAGTAGGTACAGTAGGTGGCAAACATCCCAGGTTTTTTGTGCCGTTATAGCCACAGTGTTTCATAGGAATCTCGTTGCCAAATCCTGGTGCAGTATTCTGTCCATCCACAGGTCATACAAATGTGACATGGATGTACACGGAACATCCGATCAATGATCACACCCTGTCACAGTACCCTCTGGTTATGTCAAAATAGCTATTGAAAATGGTGATTTATAGTAAATTTTCCAATGAAACATTGTGATTTACCTTAGTTACGTTAGTTTACCAGAGGGTAAAATTGCGATCTGAATTCATACCAATGACATGCCTGGGATGGTTTTATTTGCATAAGGCATCGAGCCCTGCAGTTACGGCCCTTTAGCAGTTTTAAATACTTATATAAATGGTAAACAAATGGTTATTGTATGTGTGGTGATTACTCCATCACTGGGGTTACAGACCTGACTTTTTTGACTGCAAAAATTCGGGCCAACAAAGTCAGTGGGTTTCCTCCCCAGCCCATCCCCCGAGCAGGGCCGAAAAATCCGGGCTCCGCCGGGCTACCGGGGCTCCGCGCTGCTGAAAAGATGGAGCCTTTGGGTAAATCAAACTCCACCTGTTCCTGCAAGGTGGTGCCCCCGTTGTCGGAATCGATAGCGTTCAGTTGGTGCGTGAACATAACTCCAAGTTCACGTGTTGGTTTTTGTTGGTGATATATCGAACTAGTATTCATGGGGTTTTTGTTACCCAAATTATAACGTTTGCGGGGCACCACATTGTGCGATTTTGCGCTCCGCTGCTCCGGCGCAGCATGGCTTCGTCTTTGGAAAATAGATCAGCCACATCGCCTGTCGTTCATTGTTTTTAATGGTTGCTAATGGTTGATAATGTTTAATGAATATAACCGACTTGCGAGTTTGGTTTACAAGCCTTATCAACAAAAGTTATATCTACAAACAAATTATATCTGCAAAAAAAACATAGCTAACCTAAGGTATAATGAATTCGTCCAATTGTTTGGCGCACCAGTATATATATATATATATTTGGTGGGAAACTGATCATGTTTAGAAATTCTAGCATTGAACATGCTGTGTTGACCTCTTGCTAAACAGAATAATGATTGAACTCGCTAAACAGGTGTGATTCCGAGAGCGTGATCTTTCGTATTTAACCATTGAAAGATCATCAAGGGAAAATGACCCTCTGGTAAATGTTAACGGTTTGCTATTGAAGCCATGGCCATTGCAATAATGAGTTTTCCCTATGGAAACATGGTGGATTGTTCCATAGTTTTTTGAAAACTTGTAAACCAGAGGGTATATTTCAGTAATATCTCATTGAATCACTACAAAGTTCCATTGAATCCTTATACATCCCATGATTTTCCATCGTTTCAATTCTTCAATTCCCAAGGATGGCTACAGCAGTCACCGTCACCCCTGTAGCTGCCGGTCACCTCTAGGGGCACGGCGCGTTGCATGATCTGCAGGGATCCCTTGGAATCGGTACCTCAGGGACGAATTTCGGGCCGAAGGATGCCATTTCTGAAGAATTTCTTCAAGAAATAGTGATTTAATAGTGATTTATATATGATCCTAATATTACAATAGATAACATCTGAAAAAAAGGTGATATATGTTTATAATCAATCCCATATGCTCCATGTATGGTATATTTACCTACAAAACTGGGTGAGTTTTAGGCCAAATGATGATAAATATTCCATACATGGAGCATGTGGGAATTGGATTTTGTTAAACCAGCATGGCTAATCTAAGAAACATCAGCTTGGTGATATATTCAAAGATTTTATGGTGCTGTATGGCAAGAAAGTTTTTATCATCAAATCTGCAGAAGCGCTACCAAAGATCGCCTAGGAAGAGGCCCATCAAAATTCGAACACCTATTGTCTTAAATCGATTGAACCCTTGTGGATTTCGGGAAAAGCCCATGACTAAAAACATGACGTGTAGCTTAGCTTAGTGGGTCCAAAAAGAAGTCAGTAACTTGAACCATTTTTGGAGGATCACCCGTCGAGGTTTTTACTATACTATTGTCCCATATAAAAATAGAGGTCCGTAAAAAATATAATAAGTAATCTATACTATTGCCTCATTAGGCAATCCAGGCAAGCAGCTCCAGAGAAAAAGAAACTTTTGCCATGGCGTCATTGATCTCGCCACGCTCTGCAGAGCTTGTTGCCACTCCACCGACTGAGCTCCAAAAACGACATCTGTAATCGTTGCAATATGACTCGACTCATCATGCTTTCTGGACTTCCTTAATATAGATTTAGATAACAGTATGTTAACTATCTACCTTATCTACATATTTTACGACATACAATATAGATCCTCAAACATCCAATGTAAGTCCCAATCGTTGTTGGACAAATCATCCGTTAACAAAAGACCCAGTACAAGGTGGTTCCACAGTTGTAGCTATAGCTTTACTATACAGTATAGATCTAATATACCATAAACAGTGGAGTTAATATACCATAGCTTTACAATAGTATAGATACAATATATAGTAACTCCCATAGCTAATATACCATAAACCCAAATAATCCCAACAGTTCTTGGAGTTATGTTGAACTACCAACTTACCATCTGGTTATGACTCACAGTTTGCCATGGAACATCACCATTTCTAAGAACGGTAAACCATCGAACTTTCTATGGGCCATCTATACCATGGCTATGTAACATATATAACCAGAGGGTAATTATCCCATTATTGGTATATTAACCACAATTATTGGTATATAATCCCATTATTTCTAGATGATTATCCCATTAATAATGGATATCTATACCATGGCGAACTGTAACAGTCATAACCAGAGGGTAGCGATTCCGTGGCACCACGGCACCAGCGATGGTAGCGAAGGCACCTCCACACGCGATGAAGCGCTGCGTTCCCAGACCTCGGAAGCGCTCGTTTTTTGTTGCGGACCCTTGGGTCATCACCAAAAGAATGGTGGCCTAACCATGAAAAAAGGTGGTTGAATTGGATGTAACCAACAAAAAATGGTTGTTTCATAAGATTCCCATCAACAAGGGGACTAGGCTATTTAGGTTCAATATACAGTAAATGTTCATGTAAATCATACCCACTGGTAATTTGTGACATAACTATTGAAAATGCCCATTTAGAGAGTTGATTTACCTATTGAGCAATGATGATTTTCCATAGCTATCTTAGTTTGCCAGAGGGTAATTCACAAAGCTGAAATGTTGAGCCATTTGGGGATGATTTCCGGCAATCTAACCATATTCCAGTGAGGCCACAACGTGAGGTCACTATAATTTACCCAGAAATCATATTCTTGGATATATCCGTGATATCATCATATCTCATGATATACTCATTGTATATCCCATTGTATACCAATATGTTACCATTCAGGCAGGTGCCAAATCAAAACCATGCGATGTCGAAACATCATGGTCAACCACGAGATTTTTTTTAGGTCTTCCCGTGTTTTCCCAACATTTTCTTGGATTTTCCCATGTTTTCCCAACATTTTCTGCGGTTTCCCAACATGTTTTCCATCCCACTTCCCAACCGCACGGACTTCCCGAACGAGTCAGGGAACTTTGGTTTTCCTCCCCACGGTCGTTGCACCAGAGCTGCAGAGACCTCGACACGATGTAAACGGAACATGGTCGACATGAGAAATGAGGAGTAATGTGGGAAAAAACAATGCCATAAACCACCCATTTGGGAATGGTTACTAACATTTATGGTGATTTGGGAATGGTCTATTATTGTTTTATCTGCATTATTTAAAAATGGGGATTCAAAATCATATATTAATGATTAATAGAACCTATTTTTGATGGTTAATAGAACCTACTTTCGATGGTTGAAACATGAAACATGATGGGGTGTATTAACAATCAATATCTTAAATTCCTATGTTTGTCTCTTAAAATATTGATGATTAATACGCCTAGGGATTCAAAGGGTATCTTTTAATCGGGGTATAATTGCAATTCACAACCAACTAGATGTGATTTGAGATGGTTCCCCTGCGGTGTTATCAACAGGGAAATCCCCAGATGAGCATCTGAACGTGAACATCATCGAACTAAATGAGTTTTTTTGTTTAGCCATGTTTGATGACCAAAAGTTAAGGTAATCATCCCAAATTAGACCATTTATGTACAATTTAAGATTGAAACCCAGGGTTTTGGGGACCCACCATTTTAAGCAACATCCATATAGAGAAATAAAAACAGCTGTGCCATGATCAAGACACTGGACGGGGCATTCCCTGATGAAAATCCAAAGAAAATACATCCTCTGGTGGGTTCCTGAAATGCTTTACTGGTGCGTGCTAAACGCAGGGAATTTTCAGGAATGATCCCAGTCATCACATTCGTGATGTCATCATCCCAGCAACCCCATTCCCAACCCATCCAGCGCTCCCAATGGATTGATAAAATCTCATCGCATATCTGGTGGTTAACCCTTCAACCCCTATGAATAATGATGGGATTATTTTTTGTGGGATTGTAATGGGATAATCATCTTTATAATGGGATTAAATAATAATAGTGGTTATAATATGTTATAATACCATGGCATATCTGGTTGGTGGTTTTTCGCAACCCCTATGAAAAATCATGGAGTTCGTCAGTTGGGATGATGATTATTCCCAACTGAATGGCAAATATGGAAAGTCACAAAGTTCATGTTCCAAACCACCAATCAGATATATCTTGCCATGTTTCCACTTTGTTTCCAAACGTGTCCACAGCTTCTCACAGCCACGCAGTTCTAACTCGCTGGTGGTTGTATGAAGACCAGCCCTGCTTAGCCGCCAGCTAGATTTCTTTACCTCAAATGTCTAGGGTGAACAATCAATAAGGTGGCGCCTCATAGTTATCTAAGTTGGTTTATAACTTACAAAACCGTTTTTTTGGTAGAGATGTCTAACTATAGTTACTACGCTTTATAAACCAAGAAACCTCAAACTGGGGCACCACCTATGGTGTTGATCATATCCCTACCTCTTGTTGGTTACATCATGTTACATCCTTTGTGCTGCCATGTCTTGTTTCAATCTCACTTTATGGCATGACAAAAACATCTTCGGTCGGCCCGGCCCCAACGCCGAGGGCACCACGAACTGGGATTCTTGCCTCTGGTCTGGTAAACCAACTACTTACAAGATTTGATAAGCAGCTGGTTGGTGGTGCAATAACCATCTTGAAAAATATGAGTCAATGGGAAGGATTATCCATTCATATTATGGAAAAACAACATGTTCCAAACCAACAACCAGCGATTATTAACCATTGTTAACCATGATTAACTATCATTACCCCATACTAAACCAATGTTTGAAACCAATGATTCCTGGTTGGTGTTTTTTTTTCACATTCCCCGGGGCCCCCGAGGGCCCCCGACTGCAAGGGTCCCGTGGACGGCAGCTCATCGATGCGTTCAAAGGTGTAGGATCGAAGGAAGCGGAATGCATCGCCTCACACGAAAGGCTTGGATGGAACAAAACATGGGGGGTAACCATAAAAAAAACCGTGAGTTCACCGTGATTTAGTGATTTAGTGATGATTTGAAGGGATTTAATGGGATTTGATACGGATTTAATGGTGAATTCAAGGGGATTTAGTGGTAAATGGGATTCAATACTGAATGGGAAATATGGGTGATTTAATGGTGAACCGGGATTTGAATGTACTTCTATAATGAGATTGAATGCTTAACTTGATGGGATTTTGTCTGATTTAGTGAGCTGTCTGTCGGTGCGAATCACAAGGTGTTCACTCTACTTTATGGATCTTTATGGTAGATTAAGTGGCTTAAATTACATAGAGGTTCCTATATTTTAGGGCTGCCCCCTTGTATCCATTTAGTCAATTGAATCCATGTTATTTTCGGATTTTCCATGAAACCATCCAGCTATCAGTGGGTACCCTTCGAGGCGATCCTGGACACTTGGGGAGTTACCGGTAGGTGAATTAGTAAACTACATAACTAGAAGATTTAGCTATTAGATGAGGTTAAACACCAATTTAAACATCACCTATATAAGGGGGGATTAACTGCTTATCTGCTTATCTGGAATACGTGTTTTGGATTCGGATCTTTTGAGACGTGCTTAAGATGCTTGAAATATGGAACCAACAGTAGTTGGCATAGATGCTAGGTTTTGTTGGCAAACAAGGATTTGGCGGTGTTTTCACTACCAAATTCTGGGTTGTCAACAGAAATCAGGGCGGTTTTACCCTTGAAGACTAAGACTTGACTATCTAAAAACATATGGGACCATCTAGGACCATCATGGACCATCTAGGCATCCAAAATGGATGATTTACCCAACCAATATGAGGTCTCAAAAAATCAGGATCTGGTCACAGCTGGTGGGTCGAGGCCATGTCAATATGTGGGCGACACATAAAACTTCGGCCAAAGATGTCCCTTGGAAACGCTGGAAAACTCCTTTTAGGCATCAAAAATCTCAGCCCAATAGCGGTACCCTCTGGTAAATGTTTACGTAACTATGGAACATCACCATTTTCAATTGGAAAATCTACTATTTCTATGGTCATTTTCCAGTTCGCTAACTGTTGACATAACCAGAGGGCATCTTTTGATGTGGATGATGTGGATCATCCGCAAAATTGGGCCCAGTTTCTCAGATTTCTTGGAGATCCAAGTACCGCAAAATGTGACCCTTGGAGCCCCGGGATCACTATATCAATGGCCATGCAACAGGAACCGATAAACATTGGAGGTACCCACCATATATGTTTGGCCTATTCTTTAGGCCTATGTAAGAGAATATCCTGCCAAAGTTGAAGTCTAAAATCATTGAAAGTTTTTCTTCTCCTTGGAAGCCTGTGGTCAAGCTGATTTCACGACGGCCCCAAAGCAATGAAAAGGGGTGTCTTGAAGATGCAGATTCTTACGACAGTAAACCCTGGTGAAAATACAGCTTCCAGGAGATGAAATCTGTTAAGGTAAAGAAATAGATCCACTTACCCTTTGGTTATTCAACATAGCGAACTGGAAAATGGTCCATAGAAATAGATGATAAACATGATGATTTACCGTTCTTAAAAGTGGTGATTTCCCAGTTCGCTACGTTAGTCATAACTCGAGGGTAAATCCCATTAAATCCCATTAAATCCCATTAAACACCATTAAACACCATTAAACACCATTAAACACCATTAAACACCATTAAATCCCATTAAACCTCCATAAAACCCCATTAATTTTGTGTTTTCCACGAGGGAAAAACACCCATGAGATCAACATATCAACAGCGCCGCGCCGAGGGACGGAGCTGTTCATGCAAATCCATGAGTTCCTGCTGGTCCAGCTGCTGTGATGCGACATGTTTCAAACGACACGGCTCGTGCCACAATGTGGTGCCACCCAAACATTATGTTTATTGGTTTGTAAACCCCATGAAAAATATGAATAGATATATCACCAATTCTTGAATCGTGGTTGAAGATCTAAAACCACAGAATTGGTGACTGTACTGGCTGAACTGTTTGTTTGACTGTTCAGAAGGCCCCTTTTTCGCATGTCAATCTTGGATACATCCAACGGTTTGGTCGCAGGGGAAATGATGAGTGCCCCAGGTCGCTTTCTCGTCAAGGCGACATAACATGTTACAACTCTAGGAACTGGTTTTTGCTATGGTAAACTAATATAACTATGGAACATCACCATTTTGAATGGGAAAATCAACTATAAATAGCCATTTTCAATAGCTATGTCAGTTTACCAGAGGGTAGACATATGGATTTTTCGTAGATCCAGAGTTGGTTGGGATGTTGGGGTTATAAACCAATAAACATCACTGGGTTAACATGTTAACCACCGAACGTAGAGCGCAAACATAACGAGGGATAGGTCATCACACTGTCTGGAACCATGTGAGCTACACCAAATCTAGGCACTCCCGGCAGTTAAACGGCCATTTACCATATTATAAGTCAGCAAGTCACCCCATTTATGGAATAACCACATTTGCAACCACATCTAAAACTATGTCCAAATCATTTATAATTGCTGGTTGGTGGTTTTTCGCCACCCCTCTGAAACATATGAGTTCGTCAGCTGGGATTATTCTTCCCAAGATATGGAAAGTCATAAAATTCCATGGTTCCAAACCACCAAGCAGAGATTATTAATCATTATTAACCATCATTAACCACCATTATCCCATACATTTCACCAATGTTCCAGTCACCACCAACCAGATGTAGATAATGGGTAAATCCACTATTTTAATGGGTAAATCCACTATTTTCCATACATTTCACCACCAATGTACCATTAAATCACCATTTTTAATGGGTAAATCCACTATTTCTATGGTGATTTTCCACTATTTCTATGGTGGTTTAGCTTATCAGATCTCCGGCCACCACTTGGATCCTGAAGATTCGGTTCTCGCTTCGAAGTTCTCATGTCTTTTGTCAAGATGTGTGGCAAAAAACACCAAATGACTCAACAGGCTCCCAAGAAACATCACAAAATAGATATAACATAGATATACATAGATCTTGTTTGGATGTGAAGAGCTACTCATACTCCGTTCTGGCTTGATTTGGAGTCCATAGATGAGAAAGATCTCAAAGTGTACCCAGTCATTGTTGCAATGGCCATTTGTATCTACAGCAGTGGTGCAGAGTTTTGTCCACCAGTTCTCAGTAGAATTTTCTTCACTAATCCAAACAAACATGTTGTTTAACCAGTTTGCTACAAGGCGGTGCCCCCAAGATAGCTAAGCTGGTTTATAACTCCAATAACTATGGTTTATAGGTGATATATCTATAGTTAATGGGGTTTATAAACCAATTTATAACTAGGGGGCACCACATTGTATGGAACATGGCCCATAGAAAAGATGACTTATGATGATTTGACTTTTTTTAAATGGTGATTTTCTAGCTCGTACGTCAAATAACCAGAGAGTATATTGCGGGCTCCTGAAATGGGGGATCCCCAAAACTAGGTTTTGCAAGACTAAAAAGGTCTAATTCTGGATGATTTGGGGGGATCCCGATTTTTCGAAACCCCCCCATATCACAATTACAAGAGGCATTTCTTTGAAGCAACTGGGTCGGTCTAAAACCCCTTTACCTGGGATATCCTCTTTAAATAAACGATCAGCATTTCTTTCGAGATAAATTCATGCCAATCTTGGATACTAACAACCGCATCTTTCTTCAGTCGGATTGGGTAGAAAATAGGTGAAATATTGGCGTTTGCAAACTGGTGTGTCAAAAGGTTCTTTTCTTCTAATCTCATCTATATAATTATGTCCACATCTCCCGCTAGTCTCAACCTAAGACTTTCTGGTTGGTGGTTTCAATCCCTCTGAAAAATATGACTTCGTCAATTGGGATGATGACACTCCCAATATAGGGAAAGTCATAAAATTCCATGGTTCCAAACCACCAACCAGAGATTGTTAACCATTATTAACCATCATTAATCATCATTATCCCATACATTTCACCAATGTTCCAGTCACCACCAACCAGATATAGATAATGGGTAAATCCACTATTTTAATGGGTAAATCCACTATTTTCCATACATTTCACCACCAATGTACCATTAAATCCACCATTTTTAATGGTGATTTTCCACTATTTCTATGATGTTTTAACAATGGTGGTGGTCTGTTAAAAATGGCGGCCCCTAAGGTCACCAAAATCAAGGCAATCAACAAGTGGCCAGGCCCACTGGCTGATGAATTCACTGAAAAGTTGGCCTGTGAACCACAGTTTTATTGCGATTGCGATTGTTGTTGAATTCACAGAATTGTTGAAACTTTGAATCCTGTTCCTGTTCCGCAAAAAGTGCTAGGCAGAATGGTTTTTTAAGTTGGTGAAACAAACCAGCCAGAAAAACTATAGCTATTTTTCATGGGATGGATTCACTGTGCCACCGCATGTTCTAATTCATGACCATACCCATATGCGAACCATGGTGCTGGTATATTTACCTACAAAGCTGGGTGATGTTGTTCGGGTAAATGTTGGTAAATCTTCCAGCACCATGAAGCATTTGGGATAATAATTAAAAAAAACATGATTGACTGATGTCTGGTAACTGATCCAGCTTTGATTGATTATCGATTTTATGTTTCTGGGTCATAATTCACTGAATCCAATGATGCAATCGCAATCAAGGCAATCAACAAGTGGTTGTACTCTCCAAAAATCAGGAACTGCCACTGAAACCATCCTGTGGTGTGAAAAAATGTACCACTGACCGCACAGCACCACATTCTGCCAAAAGTGGGCCTCCAAAGTTGCACACAACTTACCCTCTGGTAAACGTTTACATAACTATGGAAAATCACCATTTTCAATGGGTAAATCCAATATTTCTATGGCCATTTTCCAGTTCGCAAACTGTTGACATAACCAGAGGGTCTCGAAGCGCCAAGGACGGCGCCGACATCGCAAACTTTGTGTATGGTTGCCATAGAAACTTAAGGTTTCCCTGGCCAACTGAAAAAAATCTGCCAGATTTTTTGTTGGATGGTGATTTATAAATTGGCATGCCTATGGCAATGATTATAAATAATATCAAAAACAATGGATTAGATGGGATGGTGAATATTAATCATATGTTTTTTTTGAACGTTTTTTTGCCAATGAGGTGTTTCTATTATCCAAACATGTTATGTTTCTGTTTATGTGAATAAAGATTGTTCTAAACGGATTTATGACCACAGTTTATTCACTATTATCCAATCAGGTGCTAAACGTAGGGAATGGATGGGAATGGGGGGAATGGCATGATTATTGATAGTTAGTGTGGATCATTCCCTCATTCCCTACGTTTAGCACAAGTAAGTTGTTCTTTCCAATAAGGTGATTTTAAACTGTACCCTCTGGTAAACCAACATAATTATGGAAAATCACCATTTTCAATGGGTAAATCCACTATTTCTATGGCAATTTTCCAGTTCGCAAACTGTTGACATAACCAGAGGCTATTTCACATCTCCCATCTACGGTGTGCCTTGAGCTTCTCGGTCGGCTTCAAGGGAACTTCACCTGCAGCGGAACGTGCCGAAGGACATGAAATTGCAGTTGGGGATGGACATCCAGTCGAGCGATGGAAATTCGGACCAAATGACCAAATGACCCTCTGGTTATGCCAAAATAGCTATTGAAAATGGCCATTTATAGTGGATTTACCCATTGAAAATGGTGGATCTTTCCATAGTTATGTTAGTTTACCAGAGGGTAAGTCAAATTCATATGGGATTTTGTGGAATGCATTTCCAATTGGGGAAAATCCCTAGACACTTCCCCGAAATTGATTAGAATTGAGGATTTCATGGGATCTCATGTTTTTGGTGTATTTTGCGGAATGAATTGGGAATGTATTTGAGAATTCGGAGATCCTTTGACAATAGTGAAGATTTTGTGGGATGAATTGGGCCATGTCCACAGATTTGTGTTCCATCCGTTTGGGGAATCATCTTTGGCAGCTTTGGGGATTGTGTTTCACCAATTCAACTAGCTAATTGATAAGGGCGAGCTGTTTCTGAATATGTTTGGGTGCATGATTGAAACATAGTCCATTGCTGATGGAGGAGCGGTTTCAGTTTCACAATGTCTTTTAAATCAGATTTCACACGGTGGCTTTGTACTTTTCAATACAAGGTGGTGCCCCCAATCCTTTGCTCAGTTGGCTTATAGCCTTATAGCTATAGTTTAACTATGGTTTATGGCATTATGGTAGATATATTTACAACGAATAAGTCGATAAACCAACTTCCAAGTGGGTTTGATCTGATTGCTCTGCAAAACGAATTGATGCAATTGGGGGTTGTTGCATATTCTGGCTGCAACAAACCACCATCAGCTTCACATCAACACTATGTTGATATGTTGGGATTGTTTGTTCTCAACAAAATTGCTGACACATGTTCCAACATCATCAAAACATAATAGGGACATTGTGGGGCAGTAATTAAGGAATAGCAAACTAATCAAATCATACGCAAGGACCGTGTAAGGAGTTGAAGATTAGCTGGGATCCGGCCAGTTTAATATGAACCATGAGTTCATGGCATGGGATATATAGGTCCTCTTAACCCATGGTGTCACCATAGTTGTCATACAGACCGACGGCGCTAACGATGGGACACCACTCAACCTTGGTCAAGTGAGGGTCAGGGTGAAAGACTGGTATTGTGCTGGAAAATAGAAACACTACAGGGTGCGGCCCCCACATGATAGCTTCGTTGATTTACAACTAGATTACTGTTGGGGTTATGGGTGCTGATGATAACTATTATGACTTATTATAACCATAGTTGGATGGAGTTATAAACCAATTTAGCCAACAAATTAATCCTAGGTAACCCCCCTTAAATGAACACCTTGTCGTTATCTTAGGTCCCATCTCTGCCTGGCTCGTGCAGGCGCATTCGCTTCAGTGGTTGCCTCGAGTGATTTGCATGGGAAATGATGACGTGATTCCATGAGTGGGGTACCCAAAATGAATGTGTTTTTTTTTTCGGGGAAAATCCTACTAACATGGATGATTTGGGAAACTTGGGGGTACTCCTGTTTTAGGAAACCTCCATATATGTGATTCCAATCGTATCATATGTGATTCCAATCGTATCCTCATGAGTGAAACCCCTCCATTGCTCATCTATTCATATATATCCCTACAAAGTGGCCCCCCCAAACGTAATGTTTGTTGGTTTACAACCTCATCTAACTACCTCGATATATCCCTCGTAAACCCTAGTTATTGTAGTTCTAACCCAAGTTGGCTATCTTGGCGGCCCCACATTGTATTTAACAATTTCATGGGAGTTAGCATGCGAATGATATTTGGGAATTACGAGCGTTTTATCATGTGGTGACTGTCCCTATCATGGGTTGAACATACACGAGCCGCACGAGGCCAAAATGCCAAACACCCAAAACATAATCTGGTTGGTGGTTGAGCCACCCGTCTGAAAAATATGAAAGTCAGTTGGGATGATGACATTCCCAATATATGGAAAATAAAACATCTTCCAAACCACCAACTAGTTTTAATGGTACAATAATATAAACAACAACAAGCTATTTGACGAAGCACATTTGAGGGACTTGTCACCAAAAATAGGGGCTGAAGCAATAAATAATGGGATATGACATGTGGTATATCATATCACCAAACATGTGGTATGTCGCCAGCCATGGGATCAACCAACATACGAACCACGTGCTTGTCCTGTGTGAACTTGGCGCTTCCCTGATCGCTGCAACATCTCCTATTCTAGGTCAGTGGGATACATTCACCCATTCACAAGGTGGTGCCCCCCAAACGTTATATTTATTCGTTTATAAAGCCCATGAATACTATAGATATATCACCTATAAACCATAGTTATTGGAGTTAAAAACCAACTTAGCCATCTTTGGGGCACCACCATGTACACATAGTAAAGTGCTAAACAGTTCTGATATATGTAGTGAACTTGACTTACTGTAGTGTATATATGCTATAAAATATAGTACCACTAATATCTATCGCCATGATATTTTACACATAGTGAACCACATATAAAGTCATATTTCAAGAACTTGACAATATGCCAAAGTGGTGAACTCTCGACAATGGGTATTGAACACCAGCAGATCTGTGGGCGGTGCAACTCCGGTGACACCCAGTGCTGGCTCAATGTTCAATTTATAGTTGGCAAATTTTATGAAACAACAACCACTTGGCTAAATTTATATATGGGCGAAGATTTTTTTTAGGATTTTTTTTTTTTTAAGGATTATTTTTTGTTTTTTTGTTTCCTATTAGTTTTCTTCCATTTTCCATTAGTTTTCCTTCATGTTTTAATAGTTTTCCTTCATTTTCTATTAGTTTTCCTTCATTTTCTACTAGTTTGCATTCATTTTCTATTAGTTTCCCTTCATTTTCCATCACGTTTCCTTCATTTTCCAATAGTTTTCCTTC
>Ga0126342_10006845_pt1 | contig 20287 bp, 16 predicted proteins | sample Cyp1metagenome_FD_92528 | JGI IMG/M metagenome (GOLD analysis project Ga0126342, IMG submission 92528) | Coral microbial communities from Lord Howe Island, Old Settlement Bay, Australia - Cyphastrea 1 metagenome | ecosystem: Host-associated > Invertebrates > Cnidaria > Coral ...
ACATATAGGATTTCACTGGGATTTAACTGGGATCTAACATAGGATTTCACTGGGATTTAACATATAGGATTTCACTGGGATTTAACTGGGATCTAACATAGGATTTCACTGGGATTTAACATAGGATTTCACTGGGACTTCGGAATTTAACAGGGATTTAACTGGGAATATAATGGGAACGGAATATACAGTAATGGGAATATAATAATGGGATGTAGCTACTTTTAGCCATCCATATTCAACCCAGATGGGGAGTTGACCCGGCGATCTTGGATCTACCCAGCCACAATGGTCACAATGGACATTAAGATGTAACAAATGACAAAGAGGATTCAACAAACATAAATGTGCAAAAATTGGGGCTTAACTACTAAGAATAAATCTATTATACTAGGACAAGAAAGGATTGAGTAAGAATTATACAAACCACCAAACACAACGGGATTCGGCGAAGAAATTGGACGATGTTTTTGGTCAAATTCATGATATCCTGCCAGGACAGACTGCCAAATGGTTCAACGTCTGTGGGTCCCAGCTACTGTACCCTGCGGAAAACAGGGCTTGATAAATCCATCTTAAAAAATCATAAATCCCCATGAAATCCCAGTTCAATCCAGTTTGAAGTCTCGACGCTTAATACTGTATGTTTCCTAAAATGGGATGCCCCAAGTCACCATGGCGATATTTTTAGGTCATAAAAATGACTTGGATGATTTTTTGGGATCTCCCCAAAAAAAATATTGCAGAAAGTTCACCCCTCTCCCCCGCGCCACTCGACCCCAACTGAACCCAGAGACTCCCCAGTTGGCCGCAGATCCATCGACACATTTCCGCCGCTGCGAAGAGGTTCAACTTCGACAACGGATCCACTGACTCGGTGGACAGCTCCGGCACCTGCCACGGATCCGTGGGGCACCCCACAGGGGCCCGCTCTGGGGCCCATTTGGGGAATGGGAATCCACGTAGGAAATAAAGGTTTAGAGCTGGGATTTTCTCAGCTATTCATGGGATTTCACTGGGGATATAAATGGATTGAAATGGTAATATTTTCGGAGATTTTTGATGGGAACATTATGGGATAATCAAACATGGCTGGGAAATCCCTGAAAAGCCATGGTGAACCCCTGGGAAAATTCATCATGGGGAAAATGGGATAGTACCAATCCGGCCAATCCCATAGTCCAAAAAGCTGCTTTTCTACTGGCCAAACATAGAGTAAGTGGGTCATTTTTGTTAAAGACCAAAAAAAAAACTATATAGATTTGTGTGATTTTGAAGTGTTGAACTATCAAACTTCATCTGACTTATTCTGACTTCTTATCATGGTCCTCTTTAACTTGAGATCGATTTTGGAAAAGTCTACGAACCCACCCTAAAGATTGAAACATAATCGAATCAATAAAGATTATCTCATGAAACATGGATGTGTTTCAATTGGTTGGGTATCCATAGCTGGGCATGTTTCAAAATGGATGGCCCAGATGGCTCACCACAAATGGACCCACAAATGGACCGAGCATGTACTCGAGCGGTACTCTCCAGTAAATTCACAGATGCGGAAGAAAAAACATAGCAAAAAAAAACAGCCTATCTATCTATATCTATCTACAGTCGGTATTCGAATCCTGTTCTATAATTAATTTTCTGGCTGTTTTATAATTAATCCGTACTCCTTAACTTCCGTTCTATATTTTTTTTTGGCAATGACACGATATCTATTGCATATCTGTATACATAATTATAGGTTACTTACATAATCTTACATACATTTGCATCATTTTGCATCATTTTATGTATCTTTCTGGGACCCCGGAAAAAAAGTGACATAGAAACCAGAATTATAGAACGGACTTTCCGCAAAATTAATTAATTATAGACCACGAAAACTAATTATAGAACAGAATTGGTAAATGTGAGAAATATGGGGGAAAACACAATTATAGAACAAACAAGAATTATAGAACGACGAAAAAAAAAAGGAGTAAGTTGAGGTAAAAACTTTTTCATACCTTCTGAGGAAAACGGATTTATAGAACAACAGGGTACGGTAAATAACCGTACCTTCGTACTCCTCAATTTCCGTTCTATTGTGGTACCGACCATATATCATTACATCACTATATCTTTCCAAATTCTTAATGAGCTAAATGTGGTAACTCTTTCTTTTGGACTTCAACTCGCAGGTTTGACATCTTGGGAATTTACATCATCCCATCTTGCGGGGATCCACTTCGCCACAAAAAATCTCGAGAAGATGACAGTTCTACATTTTTTCATCATGTCACATGATGTGTTTCTCCAACCCCTGATGGTAACTATGGACAGCAAATGCTATACGGAGTGTGTAGAAACTCATGTTGACATCCCTGTCATGTCCTCAGCGAGGACAAGACCGTCGATAACGTACGAAGGGAGCAGTACAAGACTTGCAAGTGATGTGAGAAGGGAAAATGATAGCGATGACATGATGATCAGTTGATGATGCACAAATTTTGAGTCAATGTTTAAAACACATTGAGAAGAGAACTAGGTGAGACTATTGATAGTTCCAAGAGGTTGGACCACACCATATGTACATATGCCATACATCGTTTATCACATGTCATATATTGTACGTAATATATCATGACGACTTATATACATATTATTATTAAATTCTACGGTAATTTGTTACGTTTCATACTTTTTCCTATCATATCATATCATATCATATCATATCATAGTATATCATATCATAGCAGAGCATTGCACACATGTGTAAATAATTGTATATATATATATTATAGACACATTATATACACATATGTATACATATGGTCATATGACATCTTGTACCCTCTGGATCCGGATCCTTGCTGAGAAGGTACCTGGATACATGCATAGTCCATAGATTCCAATCGATAGATCATATCCTTTCTGGTCATGACCATATAATATCATGTCACGTCACGTCCTTTCATAGCAAATGTATATATATATATGTTCAAATCATATCATATTCATTTTAAATCAAATCCTAGCAGATCGCAACTTAGCACTTTTACATATATGTATATATAATATTCTGTATAATATACATATTAGATTAATAGATATACACATAGATATAGTATATAATATAGATATACATATTATATAGATATACATATAGTATAGATATACATATAATTATATGTTATATAATTTAAAATAATATATAAAAATAAATAATATCATAAAATTTAATAAACTATAATATAATATAACATAATATAACATAATATAATATAATATAATATAATATAATACATCTACATAATATATATATATAGACATATTGAGTATCTACATATAATATAGATATACATATAATCTCATGTATACATATAGATATGCATATATATATATACAATTATATATATATATATACATACACAAGTGTGAAAATCAATCATAAATTGAAGCTAGATTCAAAATCCTCCCAACAAAAATGGCAGTTATGGGTTTGGTTCCATGGGTATTTTGATGTATTTTAAGGTATTTGATAGGTATTTATAATCGCTTTGGCTTCGGATCCCAGCTTCGAAAGTCCAAGACACCAGCGCTGGGGCCACTCCTGCCACGGAGGATGCGTTCATGGCCACGCAGTAGGTCCCCGTCGTGTCGTTGCCATTCCTTGGCCAAGCTAGGATTTTAGAGAGCAAATCGAGGGATTTTCATGGGGGATATGGCTAAGCGGTGGGGCTATTCTTGAAGCTGCAAAGAAGGAGGGTTGAAAATTCCAAGGGTGACATACTGACATACTCCTCTGAAAAATTACAATTCTTGGTACGGCTTCTTCTTTCCTCCATCAGACTGGTTGGACATTCTACCATCTAGATCCATCTAGTCTATTAACCAACCCAATTAAGGTTTACTAAGGTTTCAATAGCATATTTCTTTCTTTGGAATGGGGCAATCAATGTTTGGCTTCCAACATCTTCCAGCTCTACTTTGGAATGTGGGGGGTTGGCGGGAACCTCAAAGTAACTGCCCTGCCCAAAAACCATTGTCAGTTAGATAGGTCCAAGGTCTTGATCAATATCAACTTATCAACCAGATTGTCCAATCTACCCTCTGGTAATGACTAACATAACTGTGGAAAATCACCATTTATAGAAATTTATAGTGAAATTTCCCATGAAAAATTGTGATTTTCCATAGTTTTTTGTATGTTTACCAGAGGGTAGAGTGACCAGCCTGAAAAGAGATGATAAAAGACCTTGGGAACTGTTCAAGTTCACGTTGTTTTCCAATTGAAAATTTCGTTCAAAACCTTTGCACTTCGAGGGGCATGCTGTTTTTCTAGACAGTCTACACGACGGAGGAATGATCATCCCGCACGATTCCACAAGTAAAGACCATATCACCATGAGGCAAAGAAATTACTAACTCAAAAACACTAAAATAGTGGAATGTACCCCCATTATGCCCCTGTGAATTCCATGGGTAACTTGGGAGTCGAGCTTTGTATGGGATATTGCCAGGAGGATCCCCCATTCATACCTGATCTGATTGCTATCAATTCTCATCGGGAACGCTCATCCCTCATAAGCGGAAAGATTTCATAGTTTGAATCCACCAACCACTTTGAGATACCCATTACATATATCCCGTGTTTAATAGTCAATTTCCCTCTGCTTTGATGGTTGAGGTAATTCATGGATATTCGTGGTAATTCCCAATTTGTTGTGTCTTTTGCCATATGTTTTGATGGTTAATTTTCTATTTCTTGTGCATGTTCCCAATGTTTTGATAGTATATTCCCAAGTGGTCGTTGTGTTTTTTCCATGTTTTCTCGATGGTTAATTCATATTCCACTATCAAAATCTCATGGTGAATCTTAGATATCTGCCAAACAAAAAACTACTTTCTAGCTGGTTGGTACAGTATTGATAGCAAACGATTATCAAGTACTAAGTTCCAGAATGTTCCAGATCACCAAGTCAATTTACTGTACCACCTTGGCCTATATGATCCTGTACGGATCTATATGGAGCTTTAAGTTAATGGCCCCCCACCTTTTTCATGGCCAGGAGTCGTGACTAGCCAGGCACCTGCGAACTCCTCCCCCAACTCGGCGGCCTCCAAAATCCGGTTGCTCCCAGCACAACCTCTGCAGGCCATGAGCCACAGGTCATGGCCGGACGCTGACAAGGACGTGACAAGTCCGACTTCTACAGAATGGACATTGAAATTTCTATGAAATTGAAGGTTTCAGCACAGAATGAATTGAAATTGAGATTGAGAATTGCTTTCTTTCAGGAAAAGAATGACAGTTTGAATGAAACAACTTTGAAAATGACAAATCCGTAATTGTTTGCATGACATGCAGGCACTTGAAAATGACTCAGAATTACTTGGGCCCTTGACATCCTTGATATTAGATGGTTAGATACAGCAAGTTTCATAAGAAATAAGAGATGGGCCAATGGGTTTCTGAAACATCGAACTTAGGGCCCGAATGGGTGTCCATGTGGAGCCAAACCATCGAGAATCCAAAACTCGTCCGAACGAAGTTTCTTCTCAAAACATCCTTCCGACTCTTGAAGAATCTCATAAAGAACAAAAACAATAAAAACAACAGACATGGGGGTGCAGAGTTCCTCTGTAAACACTACCCTCCTACATAAATCTTCGTATACTGTTGCTCTGTACCTGGACCCCAGAACCGGATCCCTCAAAGTTCCTCTCCACTTGGGTCAAAATGACTTACAATCCTGCAGAGTGATCAGATTTTTCAATCCCCAGAGTCATCCCCAAATGCTGAAACACTCGAGTTTTGGGTATCCTGATGTTCTGCTTCATGGCTCTTCAGTGCTACAGAGACGCGAGTGTGGTCCTCCGCCATCCAACATTCAGGCGTCGAACCTGGGGGGTTTAGAGGGGTTTCCAACATGGGAGTAGTATGGGAGGGTCCCATCATTATATATGGGTTATATATGGGTTATATATGGGTTATATATGGGTTATATATGGGTTATATATGGGTTATATATGGATTATATGGGTTTGGGTGTCCTTATAAATTCCACCAACATCACCCAGGAAACTTGCCACAGCTCTGGAAACTGGATGAAGATGGCTCAAGTAGGTTCGATGATTTACCAACTAGAAGAGGTGATGTTCCATAGCTTTATCTTAAATCACCAGAGGGTACCTCCAATTAGGGGAACCCTAATGAATAGATCCAACCATCGTTCAACCATCCAGGCGATTTCAGGGGATTGTAGTTAATTAATGCCCATCCCAATGTGGCCAAGAAATCGCCAATGCTCAACGGAGTAGCTGAATCAGATATTCACTGGTTGGTGGTTTCAACCCCTCTGAAAAATATTAGTCAGTTGGGATTATTATTCCCAATATATGGAAAAAATGTTTCAAACCACCAACCAGTTGTAATTACATATTGTCGTCTTTGGGGTGTTGCCTTGCAAACAAAAAGACACATAAAAGCTCACATGACCCAAACAACTCGAAGAATCGACAAACCGGAGAATCCGGACAGCTGCAGCAAGAACAACAACAGCTGAGTCATGATGATGGCTGGTGACACATGCCAACTTACAACAATGATGGTTGGTAAATGTTGGTAACACATGGACACATCCTACAGAAAGCTCTACCCAAAGAAATCCCAACGAGTGTGTTGGTATGGTTAATGGCCATGTCTGCTAGTGCCACTCATCCTAAACATATTAGTTCATTGTGGATCATCATCTCAGTCTCAGCTTGTTTCTTAATACATTATAGCAACCCAGAGAAGATAGAACAAGTGGTTACTGGATGTTATAATGTTCTATTTTTCCAAGTGTCCAGCTGTTCTATATTCTATACATTTGAAAACAATAAAACAAAACAATGAAGGGCGCTGATTAGATCCTCAAATGTATCCCTTCATGCAACTGATGTCACAGCTACCAAACGTTCACAGGTTTCACTGCTGTCTTTTTCACCCAGTCATGGTTCTGTTATTTAAGATGGCCCAAAACAACCCCAAAAACCACCTCCTCGCAATGACTGACCAAACTCAGCAAATCCAAATATCATTGGGAGCGTTATTATATCATTCATTAGGATCCTCATGCCATTGAGAAATAAACTATCCTCTGGAAATTTAGCATATCTATTGAAAATTAGCAGGTTTAATAGTGTATATATATATATACATATAATACTTTAATCATCAAACTAAATGGGCCATTTTCAATAGCTATGTCAAATTACTAGGGAGTATTTACCATTAATATACCCATGTTGGTTGTTGATTTCCCTATGTGTCACAAAAAAAAATCCAAGCTACACGGCTCTGAAGACGATGGTTCCTGCGCCGCCATGCTACGAAAATTCCTATGATGACTATAAGGATCCACTAATTCCTACAATGTGAGGCCCCCAAGATAGCTAAGTTGGTTTATAAGCCCCAGTAATTATAGTTATAAGTACCATAAACCATAGTTATTGGAGTTATAAACCAACTTAGCTATCTTGGGGGCCTCACATTGTACTATGGTAATGCCTCCTCATACTATCATTATGGTTCCTACCAAAGTTGCCACCATCTGAGACAATATCTTGACCGTGGTGCTTTTCCAGTTTTACCATTCCAAGACGCTCCGGGGGGGCCCTATTTCTGCGTAATGAAATCTCCGTTTCTGTGGTTGTGGTTGGACCCAAATTGGTTCGCAGAAGTTACCATCTTTTATTCTCAACATCTTCATTTCTATTCATTTGTCCGGCCGGTGCTTGAGCCACCTAGCCCCAAAGTCCCAAATTTTCACATATGAGTCGATTGGGATTATCATCCCATCTGTATATAATAGGGAAAACATTATATAGGTATCTATATGGGTATGGATCAATACCTATTAATACCATTTTTAGGGGAATGAACATCCATTTACCAGCTATTTTGATGTTCACCAGGGGTACAAGGTTTTGACACACTGCCATATAAGTATTCACCTGCTGTGGCAATATCATGCAATATCCATTTCTGGTGGTGAAAACCCGAAAACCCCATCCTTTGCGAAATCTTGGGTCTCGGTGTGTTGAACTCCCTGTTCTTTCGACCCTCTGTCGTCACTAAAAACACGATAATCCCCAATATGCAAAGGGTGGTATACCCCCTTTGGAAACCAACATCAACCATCATCAAGACACCATCATTTATCAATATCGTTCAATTATCCCCATATGTATCCACATTTTGAATGTCAGTCAACTCCCATCAAACATCATAAAACCCCATGTATTGCCATATATTCGATGGTGAAATCCCATATCCATCCCTTTTCCACTGGTGAAGCGCTGCGGCGAGAAAAAACCGTCCTCCAGCCCCGCTTCGCGACAGTGCACGGACGGCACCACTTGGGAGGATTCTCCTGGCGACTGGCTGCAGGCGCAAAAGGATTGGAAATTCTCAGCTTTCCAGAAAACTGAAACTAAGGTTGCTGGTAGATATATGTAGATATTCCGCAAACTCTTAAATTTCGCAGGATTTCAAAATTCATATTTTCAACATATTTCAACTACTCTCCTGGTTGATCTACTTTCCCCACGAAGGATTTCTCCGATTCTCGCGCTCTCCTGTGTAGTCTGGATCGGTGCTCGCGAATCCCACCAGCTCATGGCAATTCACTTTGCGGTAACGGCGTTGCTTGCCTGGATCGGGTGAAGCCTCAAATTTCACACAAAAAATGTGGATTTAAGGCGTGAAAATTGGAGATGTCTTCATCTGAAATTAAGAATCAATGGTTTGATTTAAGGGAAACTCTGGAACCAGTTTGTTTAAATAGTAATTACATGATATTACATGTAATTCCTAATGTTATAATATTATATACACATACTCTGACATCAATTTTTGGTAATTTTTGATGGTTGCAAAACACAGATTGACACACCCGGTCTTTTCGCAACAGTCAAAGCAAACATGGAAAAATATCACAATATACCACATGATGCCGACCTCAGGGATGCAGCTTCGATCTTGCACATGGTCTGATGCAACCCCAACACTGGATGCTTAGTATACTGAAACAGACCAAAAGAGGCAGATTCAGATTCTTCATTTCTTTTTTGAACAACACATACACAACTTGAGACATCAATTCAGCTATATATTCATATATGCCTATGCAAGATCTTTCGGAATCATCTTGGTGCATCCTAAAAACTCACAACTACCCAGCTTTGACCTGAAGATATTTCCCTCATCACCCCTTGAGAGTGCTCAATCGAACCTGTCATCCCTCTGCTTCAGATCCCAATTTTTGTTGGTGAAAGTGGCCCAATGTTACTACTTCAATCAGAAACCATTGAACCATCATTTGGGAATTGTTCGCCTAGGGGCCAAGCTCATACTCTAATTTTTTCGTGCTCAGTGCTTTACTCCTCCGAAATCATCATCACTTCACTCCAAGGTGCCACAGGATCGACTACAAACGCTCCACGCGCCCACACGCCATTGATATCTCCGCAGGGCTCGTGCTTCTCCGCAACGACAGAGCTGCGGCCGCGAACCACTGGCCGTGCTGGTCACGGGATGCCGCGACTTCTGATTCAGCCAGAGGGCCGGCGAGCCGTTGTCGGAAGTGGCATACCTGGACGGAGATCCAGTTGGGACCCATGCTGATCCATGGAACGATATGGACAGTGAGATCTTATGGTTTTTGTAGTATAGTAGTAAAGATGTAGATATAGATATAGATAGAGATAGAGATAGATAGAGATAGATAGAGATAGAGATAGATAGAGATAGATAGATTGATAGATAGATAGATTGATAGATTAATAGATTGATAAATTGATAGATTGATAGACAAATTGAATATTATATATTTTACATTATATATTTCATATTATATACTTTATATTATGCATTTTTATATTATATATGATACATATGGATGATCCAACTGATCCATGCAAAGCAATCCCAGTCCCATGATTGTAGTTTTTATACACCCCTCATGATGGGACCACATGTTAAGGCGCCTGTGTTTCATGCTGTTTTTTAACAAAGCTGTTCAAGAATTATTGGTACATATATATATATTTACACAACATGATATAAATATGTAACTATAGAATGGTATGTACAGAAATTAAGTATGGATGCAAACGGAAAAGCCTTAAACAAATCCCTTAAATCATCTCGCTGATATGATTCACAAACCAGCAAGGCTTTGACGCCAGCCAGTGAGCTTGTTGTAGCTGACCCAGCCAACCTATGGATGTTCTATGGATAAAGCTCAATAAAACTAAAAACCACAGTTTTATGTCCATCTTATTTCTACCATTTGTTTTTGAATCTTAAGATACCAACATCATTTGGGAGTTTCCAATCCATCGGGGTACCCCAATCCAAGTCAGTTGTTTTATAGACCATGACTTAGAAACAACCATTGTGACTTGGGGATCCCCCATGACTCAAGAACACCTCAATGAAAGACCATTAAATCCAATGAAATCCCATTATGGTTGGCTGGTTAAAACCCACATGATCCATGGAATCTGTCAGCTATGGGCCAGGTTCATCCCATCGATGTTAAAAATCCCACGGTTGGAGACCATCATTTCCATCATTTCTTCAATCTTCAGAGACCAACCAGAAAATTATTCCAATCTCATATTTCCGTCAAAATCCATTGATGTTTCAAAACCCCATCATCAACTATGGTAGTATAACTATGGGTATATCTATGGCTACAATCCTCTGGGCACAACCTCCATAAGTTGAAAAATCACATCACTTATGGTGATATAACATGATATAACCCCTCCTTAGTCCCATATCAAGTGTTAATCCACGTTAAGTCAACTATTATCCATAATACCATTGTTTTTTATCCAACACATTAATCCATCCAATTTACTCACAGATCCACAATCATGGATTATCCCTGATCAATCATTTTTCAATCCAATTTATATATATATAACCACTACTTGACTGATAGCAAACTAATATGGGGATAATTAATGATACTTAAAACACATAATTAATGATCAATGATCATTAATGATACTCATCATTGTATGATCATTTTTTGATAAACCATAGTTAACCATTATTAACCAGTAACATTAACCATTAGTCATTGGGGAACCTCCCATCCCAAGCCACTCCCAGGAGCAGAAGCGCGGCAGCCGCTCTGCCAAGCGCAGCTTCACCGCCGGTGCTGCGAAGCCCAATGCCTCGGCGGCGCGCTGGCACTCCTCGCGCCGCTCGATGGGGCTGCACCTTGGTGAACTGAAGATGTGGGAGATGGGAGGTTCATGGAAAAAAAGGAAAAAACAAAAAGAACAAAAACAAATTGATTGTTTTTATATCAGATGATGATAGACTTTGGGTGTCCAGTAAACTAGCCGAAACCAGAGTGTGGGAGTTGAGCAACATTGCAAGAAATCAAGAAGAATTCTTCTTTAGCCATTACAAATGCAAAGAAGAAACATCACCCAAATCATGGTCAATCTTTGGTAATCCACACAAAAAATATGTTGGTGGTTATGGTTATTTTCCATGTGTAGCACAAAACAAAAGGATTAAACTACCTGTCCAGGCGGTTGAGGATGAAAACATTATCCAATTTTTGTCCAGGAGAATTGGCCCAGTCGGTTCTCCCGGGCAAGGTGGAACATCACCTGGGCCCATGGAAATCCACTATATAGGCATTTTTTCTGAGAACATCATCGAACTCAATCGGAATTTGAGGGCCATCTTTGATTATCAGCTACCCTCTGGTAAACAAACATAACTATGGAGAATCACCATTTTTGATGGGAAAACTGACTATAAATGGCCATTTTCAATAGCTATGTTAAATTACCAGAGGGTAGTTCTACTTGAAAAAACTACTCATGGGATCACGGGAAGGTCAACCCGGATTTGTTGGCCACACAGTTGACCAAGTTAACCATCCCCCTAAGATTGGGAATTTCGAAGCAACCCCGCAATAATTACAAGTATCATAAACCATATAGTTATAAATCATAGTTATGAACCATTATTAAGTTAACTATAGTATTAACCATTATTACGTTCTTAACCATTATGAACTATTAACCAATAGTCATTAACCATTAATTACTAACCAAAACATGGCGGTCCTCATCCCCTGAAATGGTGACCAACCCTTTAAGGGACGGAGTCCCGTGGGTCCCGTGGACCAGGCGAAGACCAGTTGAAAGAAAACCAGCAAGAACAACATTCTCACATACCTTGGTATACATTGTAAATTGCGTATATACAAAATATAATATAATATAATGTAAAATCATAAAAAATAAAATATACAATTTAATGTAATACCATATAATATAATATAATGTAACGTTAGCAAAGTATCATATCGTATCGTATCGTATCACATCATATATACTTATACCTAAAAAATACATATTTATTAATTTATTTATTTGTTTATGTATTTATTTATATTTATTTATCGAGTGAATCTGCACTCTGAGGCCTGTAACGCCTTAGGAGTCTCCGATGGAGCCATCCATAGCAGAATTTCTTGAGAGGCAACTAGCTTGCGAGCTGTTTCCAACTGTTAGCATAAGGAAGGCTGTTTATGCACTATAAAGAGAAATTTGTAGGCCAAGGGATTAAGAAGGCGAGGATGCACCCAAAAGGTGGGGAGCCAGGGCATACATGTGCACATGGCTGGAGCAGCCATATACTCATACCTTCTCGGCCTTTTGGCTATGATCAAGTGTAGTATCTGTTCTTATCAGTGTGACAACTGATATGTCTCCAACTGGAGACTTGCTTGTCACAACAATTTTTGCTGGGGAAGTGTCTTCACGAGCCTATGTTTGATGGTGGAAACCAACGTGTAATGCCATGTCAACCCTGGATTTATCAAGCCTTGCTGAAAAATAGGGGGGTACCCTCTGGTCAACTAACCTAGATGGGGGTTTCCATAAGTGGGGATACCCCAAAATGGATCGTTTATAATATAAAATCCTAATTCAAATGGATGATTTGGGGGTACCCCTATGACTTTGGGAAACCTCTAGATGTGGAAAACCCACATCTAAAAATAGATCCATGTACCCTCTGGTTATTTGACATAGCCATGGAAAATGGCACATTTATAGATGGTTTACCTATTAAAAATTGTGATTTTCCATGGCTATGTTAAATAACAAGAGGGTAGATCCAGATCCATTTCCGAACGGAAATGAACCCCATGGGCTTTTCCACATCGCAGTCCGAGGCGCCGGATGTCTTCGCAATGGCCTGGGAACGTATCTTCAAACGGGCTCGGCATCGTGAGGCATACCGTAGGTGCTCTACATATTTTTATCAGAAAGTACATAATATCTATGTCTATAATGAATGAAATATGTATATATAAAAAATATTATATATATATTATAATATATATATATATATAATATAATATTATATTATATTATATTATATTATATATTACATTAAATATTATATTATATTATATTATATTATATTATATATTAAATTATATTATATTATATTATATTAAATTAAATTATATTATATTATATTATATTATTTTATATTATATTATATTCTATTATATTTGTATTATATATATAATATATTATATCAGTATGTTATAATATATATATATATGTCACTAAATATCTCTAATTTATCTTAAAAACATGAAAACTCAAAACCCTACACCCATATCCAAACATATATACTGTTCTTCAAATAAAACCCTTGGAGTCTATAGATCTCCGTGGCAGTCCATAGATGCTCTATGAGGAATTCCTTTACACATGAAAGCATTTCACTCGATTACTCTATTATAGAATAACCTGCACCCTTTACTATCAATGTTCCACATGCTTTACAGGATGGGGCCCCCAAGATAGCTAAGTTGCCTCACAAGTGGCTTAACTATGGTTTATGGTAGATATTACTATAGTATTCATGGGGGTTATAACGGTTTATGAACCAACTTACCACTGGGGGGGCCCATCCCGCCCCAAATCTTCACCCTAGGCTCCAGCCTGAGGTCACATATGCCACGCTGAAGCTTCCGGCCACGTCCTCGCAATCTGCCGCCGTGGCGTCCGACGGACAGTCCCCGGGCAGACAGCAGTGACCGAAAGTGCCATCGACGTCGGGGCAGTGATGGGAGCCATCCGCCTGCTGCGATTTTCTGGGAGGATCACCTTGGATCCTGGAAAAAGCTGGTGAAAATTCATGGAAGGATGTGGTCAAATAGCCTTGGTAAAGGTAAAATTACACATTGCAGAGTGGAAAATTGTAACTGGTAAAATGGGAACTAGTTCAATGGTTCAAAACCAATGTGAATATGTTAAAACCATTTAAAACATTTTAAAACCTATGTGCTATGAATTACTTGGTAATTCTCAGGATCCAAAAATACCATGTTTTTTAGCGGTATCCGTCCCGGTTACCCACTGGGCTGTGAAGGTCCGTTTTGGGGCGGACGACAACGGTATTTTTCAGGAAAAGTATATAACACCAACCAAGCAACCCATGAGGATCTTTCATCAGCTTGGAAACCGTCATACCTTGCGTTTTGATCCTAGAATGGCCTTTGGAATCAGCATGGTGAAAGACACCATTCTTGTAATTTGTGTGTGCCATCCTAGCTGCCATCTTCATTCCAAGCGTCTTACGCCCAATCTGAGACAACCCGCAACAAATGCAAGCAAAAATGTCTTCATTTAGCTGGTTTGTATATCTATGACCAAACACAATTTTCCACAAACTCATCAAACATGAACCTACCCCCCATCTCTCCTAGATCCGGCCTTATGACATAGTTCCTGTGGTGGTACCAGTGCCCAACGATCCAACGCGCAGCTCTCGTTTTGATCTCTGAGCTGCTGCGCATGCGAAGCAGCAATGTAGCTGGGCAACTCCGGAATCAGCGCGAAGGAGGGCGTGCCCAGACCAAAGGGGCTGTAGGGATTGGCCAAGATGTAACCAGCCGTTGCTACCTGATATGATATGGCAAGATGGAGGGCTGGAAAATGCTGGAAAAGCTTTCAAGGGATTTGCCTTGAGATGCCTTGAATATCTTCAAATCATGAACACATTTGGGGGACAGTTAGTGATCTACGACCTGTGAATATAGAATTCTGAAAAGATGCAAAAGTGAATATCATGATGAACGGGTTAAGACGGCTAAGATTGACAAAACCGCTGGGCACATCACGCACCTTGATGGCATACACTGCAACTACCCTGCTGTCACTAGGTCACAAGGGATCCTTGCAACAAAGAGCTTCCAGGATGTTCCAGAAAATCCCCATAGGAATCGCAGTCGCTGCACAACGATTTCTGAAATGTCTGAAAGGAATCTCGAAAAATCACATTCAACCAGTCATTGGGCCATCCACCACCACCCCCACCTGTCGCAGGTGAAAGGTGGCACTCATGCGAAATTTCGGGCTCCCATCCTTGGGCAGCTGGGGAAAATGGGGACAATGGGGACAACCGGACACCTCAACCAACAAAGCTGCAAACTAATGGAAAATCAACCAGGAATCATGGGGTTAAAGTTTTATTTTTGGTTGGTGATGTTCATACATGTTCAACCCGCCGCATCCGAAGAAAGTACTGGTGATAGGTGGATGTTGACCCTGAACAATTCAGCAAGCACCGCATTCATTTTGCTTTTGTTTCATCCATCAATAAATCTTAATATAGTGTTTCAATTAATTATTGTTGATTATCATAGTGTTTTATATTGTTAATTATTAAATCAATCTTAATATAGTGTTTTATCATCCATCAATTAATATAGTGTTGAAGTTAGTGATTTCAACCCCCAATGTGAATCGACATTTGGATATACCCATTATACATTTGGGGGTCATGAAATTGGGCAAAACCTTGGTGACGAGGCTGTTGGGGGAGATCGTAGGTCAACGTAAAAACCAATCTTTGGGGATAAATTGCAGTTCCAAATTTTGGGCCAAATAAAAAAAAAACGAGAGAAATACTTCAGTTGACGATCTCTCCTTAAAATCCATTCCAAACTGCCAGGTTTTTATCACTGGACTCTACCTGCGACCCGAAGGAAAATAATATTCTATATAGATCTATATAGTCTATCTCCCTGAATTATCCTTGATTCTATACCCCCATCAGTAAATTGATGATATGATAGAGATAGATTAATACGTATAGTACCGTATACTAGTATAGTTTCGAAATCCTCATGACTCACGACAACAATTTCTTTCAATCCCAATCATTCACGATATTATGGGAAAATAAACCTTTTGTAAGTATCCCATTCTTTGTCATCAGTCAATACTACAATCATCCCCACAAATCATCCCAAACTCATGAACATTCTAAATCCCCCCCAAAAAAACCAACCAAGAATCCCCCAGTAACCAGTACCTGACCTTTTTTTGGACCTCCCATGCCCCATGGATCCCCGTGGCCCCCGTGGTGCCCTTTTTTAAAACTCGCGCCGTGCGTCGTCCTCCTCCAGGACCAACTCCTGGAAGGAGCTCAGCGACGCGTCCAGCTCCACCGAGGAGGTCAGCAGCCGGCCACGGTCCCCGCACTTGGCCAAGCTGACGCAGGCCTTGGATCCCACGCTTCCATGGAGGACATATGGAGGACATGGAGGACATGGAGGACATATGGAACTGGTGATGCTGTGAGGATGATAGTTCTTTAAATGGATGATATATTTTATGGGGATTTCCGAGAAGATCTGTGAGGCGTTGGTTTTGAGATGTTTGAAGCATTGGAAGTTTCAAGCAAAGGTTTTAGAACATGTTATATGTTTTAGATTGTTTTAGTAGGGTTTTGACCATTGAAAAAGTGGCAGAGGTGACCGTCAAACAATCGGGCCAACTGAGAAACGTTCCGAACGTCGCAGGAGCATCCCCAGGAATCGTAAGCTGTCAAGAACCATGGGTATTAGACAATATGATTTACCAAATTAAGTATATAATCTATGCCAACTGGGATACACATATCAAGAAATGCAAGCATTCTTTGCTCTAAAAATGTGGTGAAACAACGTTTAATTTCACAGACGGAAAACCTCAAAACGACGAACAGACTGACTGACTAAGGGGTTCAGTCTAGATCAACTCAAATCTTGGAAGGCGCCGCCAGGAATGTGCGGGCTCTCCCAAATTTCAGTGGAGACTTGATCACTGATCAAACCAACGCCACCAAGTGGCCGTGGCGGCCGCCACGTCCTGCGGCAGATTCAACAGGGTTGCGTCGCAACTCACATGCGCAAGGCCCAACAAAAGCCTCAAATCATGACTTGGGATCTTCCTCCCAGCTGGGAAAAGTCAAGCAGCAAGCAGTGGCCATGGTGACCAAATCTCATTTCGGCAACCATGGGTATCTTACCCAGAATAACCAAAGGGACTTCAGCAGGCAACATGTGGATTTCATCAAAAAAAGATTTCACCAGTTACCCTCTGGTAAACATACAAAAAGCATCAAAAAGCTATTGAACATCGCCATTTATAGTTGAGTTTACCTATTGAAAATTGTGATTTTCCATAGTTTTTTGTTAACGTTTACCAGGCCGGGTACATAGGGATCAACATCATCACACCCACAAAAACCGGGTGGTTTCACCATCAAACATTGGGATTTCGTCAACTGTGGAGCCAGTTCACGCAAAATGCCTCGAAGTGAGGATATAAACCATTACCCATATGCTCCATGTATGGTATATTTCTCTACATTTGGGCGATTTTTAGGGCACATGTTGGTAAATATTCCATAGATGGAGCATATGGGTTTTAAACCTTATGATTATATGGCAGTGTGTCAAAACCAATAGTACCCCTGTAGTTCACATCAGATTTATGGATGTTCATCCCACTAAAAATGGTATTTTCATAGGTATTGATCCATACCCATATATGCAAACCTTGTTCAGGAGAAATTTGAAAGTTGGGTGATGATCCTGTACAGCACGTGGTGGCTTGGTCACCTTGGTCCCTTTCAGGCGCCAGATCCAAGCTCAGTGGCATTGATGAGGCATGTCCAAATCCCAATTTTCGTTGGTGTACCCTCTGGTAATTTAACATAGCTATTGAAAATGACCATTAATAGTGGATTTTCCCATGAAACATTGCGATTTTCCATAGCTATGTTAGTTTACCAGAGGGTAAATCCCCTTTCTTGAGTGGTTGTATAGAATTTTCATACACTATAGACATCTATAGACTACCTGGTTGGTGGTACCATCTTGAAAAATATGAAAGTCAATGGGAAGGATTATCCCATATATGACATGGAAAATAAAATTCATGTTTGAATGTTTGAAACCACCAACCAGACATCTATAGACTATATAATATATATATATACATCTTGACCTATCCTGACATATCTTGACCCATCCCCAATGGCGTCCCCATGAAATCCTCATTGCTTCTGGCTGTGGAAAGAGATCCCCATGAATCCCAGGAATTTAGAAGAAACCATCCCCATCAGCCTTGATAGTTTCCCCATTGTATCAGCATATAAAATCACATAAATAAAATACATAATACATAATATATATATATATATTATATTGTATATACTGTATAAATGTGTATATATATATAATGTATATATTATATATAATTACATATAATCGGTAGGCACAACATTGGACTGGCAGAAAAAAATACATGAAACATCATGAAACTCACAGAATCTCGGACACCATGAACCCACCAAGTAAAAAGACTCGGATTTCCCAAACTCAAAGATTCGTTCAAACATGGGGCCCCCGAAAAACCATGGGGTCTTGAGTGATTCAGCGATTCCCCAAGATGTTCCAATCTGGATATATGGCTAAGTCAAAACCCCACCCGGATGGTACCCTAAGTCATAGCTGGCTCATGGATTTTGATTCCCCAAAGAGTTGGCCGTTTGGGGAGCTAATCATCCCTACAATGTGAGGCCCCCCAGTGATGTTTGTTGGTTTATAAGTTGGTTTAGATTCGCCCCCGTAACTATAGTTATAAGATGTTATAAGTACCAAAAACCATAGTTCTTGGAGTTATAAACCAACTTAGCTATCGAACGGGGGCCTCACATTGTAATCATCCCTATTCCAATTCTCAGAATTTCCAGTGACATTCCTGCGACGTGTCCCCCAAGGTTTCGAGACACTGAAGCTGCAGGGGCTGACCCGTCTCTGCCACTGTGACATGGTTGGCGCCACTGGGTCGCATGACTATTGCCTGGCCCATCGAATAACTGGTGTCGCTGATGGAACTTTAAAGAAAATACACGGGGGTGGTTGATAGGGGATATATTTGGGATATAAAATGATATTTGGTTGATATAGTATCCCCTTTTGATATGGATATATGTTTTTAAAAGGGGATACTGGTGGATTTTGCAGTGACATGCTCGTTGTCGAAATTTCATGGGGATTTCAGTGGATTGGTACTCCACCGATCCTTAGGTCCTTAGGTGTTGCTGGAAGTGCCAGGTGCCAGCAGATCCACCAGTTTCGGAGTGGATAGAAAAACAAAATGGGACAAACAGAATTGTCACTGGTAAACTAACATAGCTATGGAAAATCACCATTTTATATGGGAAAATCCACTATAAATGGCCATTTTCAATAGCTATGTTAAATTACCAGAGGGTACCAATCATGGGAAAGCGACGACTGACATTCCCATTTCCGAAAGACAGTGCGTTGGATGCTACAGCAAGGATTCAGTTTCTCAATTTCGCAAGTTTTGCGATAGGGGAAACTAATTCTAATGATGAAAACCGCCAATCAACCCTGGAGACTCATGAGCCCGCCAACCTGCAACATCGCAAACTTTTGTGTATGTTCTGTCAGTCCGCAGGTTTGAATTGTACTCTTACATGTTGCCTGACGTTTGAGGCAAACAGAATCAGATCATTTCACTTCAAATCATCCATTTATAGGCGTTCTGCCCCTAAGACCTGCCACGCTTGCAACAGCAACCAAGGCCTTCCTTCATGCAATCAACGAAACTATCCCACCAGCTTTACCCTTGCTCTTCTGACTCCGGGCTGACTTCTTGGCTGCCATCTTTCAAATCTGCCCCAAGGGTTTCAAGTCCATCCAAGGGTTTTGCCTCCAACGCTTCACACACGTTGCTAGAATCCAACTCGAATATTGACATGTGGGTCCTGGAGGCAGAAATTGAAAAGTTGCTTGCAGGAAGGGCAAGTCCTCGAACAAGTCATGCCCTTCCTGCAAGCAACTTTTCAATTTCTGCCTCCAGGACTCACATGTCAATATCTTGGCCTCGTCGC